>RCNI01000280.1_pt1 | contig 33184 bp, 30 predicted proteins | sample 2041151 | NCBI WGS metagenome assembly RCNI01 (sample SAMN09708214, study PRJNA481090) | feces metagenome | isolation source: feces | place: Antarctica: Albino Rookery
GCAGATGGTTAGAAGATATCATCTATAAACAGACAAGATATCAACCATTAGACTGCTCTGTTGCTATTGATGGAATTTCTTATGATGTTCTAAGAGAAGGAGAAACGGCTGAAACTGCCTTTTCAACCTTAAAAAAAGTAAAAAATTTAAAAAACAAATACAGAAAAATTCCAAATGATAACATGATTATAAATGCATATATATCCGAGGGCAAACTTTATTTTATCTTAAAATAATTCTACAAAAAAGAGCATTAACAATGCTCTTTTTTTGTATTAATCTTTAACAAATCGTCAAATTAGATTTAGCCCATATTTTCTGGTATAATCAGATAAGAAGTCAAAAAATATTAAGAGAAAACAAAGGAGGATTTTTAGCATGTTATTACGAGAAAAGGATTTGGAAGTAGGAAACATTACTTCTCTTCCCGTAGAAATTCAAACAGAGCTGGTTGATATCAAAAATGGGATTTCTCTTTCCCATGAAGGTATTTCCAGCTACGGCAAAGAAGCTACCAAGAAGCTCACAGATTTTTCCGCCCAAATCTTGAATGATGTCAAGATGAAAGACTCTCCTGAAGTCGAAGAGATGATCGGAAGCCTTATGGGAGAGCTTAGCCAAATTGATGCAAACGAGCTGACTGAAAAAAAATCAGGATTCTTGGCTCGCTTTTTCAGACGAGACCAGATTAAAGACTTTGTTCTCAAATACGAGTCTATTTCTGGGGTTATCGAGGAAGTCAAAACTAAGCTGATGCAGGCAGAATATCAATTGAAAAAAGATATCAGAACCAGTGAAATTTACCTGGAAACCAACCAGGATTATATCCATGAACTGGACAAGTATATCGCTGCTGGGAATCTTCGGGTTTCTGAAGAGACAGAAAACCTGGAAGAGACAAAGAAAAACACGAATCCTGATGATATGCTTGCTGTTCAAGAACTGGCGATCAAGGAAGCGGAAATTTCAGCACTTCGCCGTAAGCTTCATAACATGCAGCTGCAGCGAGCAATTGCCATTCAGAACATCCCGCAGATCATGCTGTTGAAACAAGGAGACTCTGTTCTTGTTGAAAAAATTGAGGATTCTATTGATGCAGCTATTCCTCTGTGGCAGAGCCAGATGGTCATCGCAATAGCGACAGCTCGGCAGGAATCTGGCGTAAGAATTCAAAAGGCAGTGACGGATACTACTAACCGTCTGTTGTCTCAGAACTCTGAACAGCTGAAAAAATCTACGCTTGGTGTAGCTACTGAACTCGAGAGAGACATTGTTAATGTTGAGACTCTGAAAAAGAGTAACCAGAACCTGATCGATACTCTTTCTGAATTAAAGAAAATTAAGACAGAAGGAGAAGCCCGTCGTGAAATTGCTGCCAAGGAAATTGCACAGCTTCAAGGACAATTAAACCAGGTGCTGCTCGAAAACAAATAAGAGGAGAGGAGTTTAAAAAATGCGTAAAAATTTCCAAAAGAAACACATGCTGGGTGATAACTACAGACTTAATGCTGATTTTATCAGCACGTTTGTTACTGTTGCCTGTGTTGCTTTAAGTGTAATTATGGCAATTAAGAAGGACTGGGGATTCATTTCATTCTTGATTCGAACCGCAGTAATTCTAATTTCTGCTGATGTGGTCCTAATTACTATTGAACATATTTTTTTGTATTTTTATGAGTTAACTCGTTATGAACGAGCTTTAAAAAAGATGCCTGATTTTCTTTTACTTCCTCATCATGAACAAAATATTTTAATGCATGAGGAGTATAAAAAATGGGAATGTCCTTCAATATACAACTTATCTCAAAAGGAAGCTGCACAAGCACACTCTCGCTATGTTACTATGAAATATATGCTGGCGAGAGAGGAAGTTGACAAAATGGAATCAGCTATGCTCGAAAAGCAAAAGGAAGCACGAAAGGCCGAAGAGGAAAAAAAGATTATTGAAGCAGAGAAGGAAAGAATTCAAAATGGAGACAATGCTATTGACCAGGGAATTAACAAAAAAATTCTCACATTCAAAGGATGCGTTGAAACCATGGAGAATGAACGCCTGGCTGCTGCAAAAGAAAAAGCTACTCATCTCATAGACCTTTGTGGCAGAAACATGCTGGCTCTAAACTCCTGCGAGCGAATCTTTTTTATCTACATTCCTGAGGCAAATGTCTTATTGGAAAAGTATGAAAAGATGGCTAAAAAGAATAAGGAGCTGCATGAAGAAAAAATCAGCAATATGATTACCGAGCTGGAAGAAGCACTGGATTATACCAGCAGGCAGGTACAGGAGAACTCAAACGAGTATTTCTCGGAAGATGTTCAAATGCTGATTAAAACGCTTAAAGAGACAAAAGAATAAGGAGGAAAATATGCTTCGAATTAATTACAAAATCGTAGGAATTCTTGCAGCTCTTATGGTAATAGGAGTCATGGCTGGTCATTTATGGGCTGACATAACGACTCCTGTGGTTGAAATTTCTATTTATTCTGATGAAGAAAACAACAATTTCAGAAAGAATATCAACACAGTAAAAACCAAGGAGGGTGAATACCATATTGTTGATTCACCAGCAAATGCAGAAATCATGATTATGCGTCACAGCGATAAAGAGATTGAAGGTTATTCGAAACATTCTAACTATCTTTATTCTCCGATTGTGATGTTCGCAAGTTATGAAGCTCTGGAAAGTAATTCTGGATTTGATGTAAATGACAACTGTGCAAGCAAAGATATGAGCATTCTTATCGATGGAATGATACAGGAAAAGACATGGAAAGATATGGACTTAGAACCTCGATATGATGATCCTATGATTATCAATATCCCAATAAAAGCTGCATCTTACTACCAAGATGTTATAGATTCTATCCAGTATTCTTTGGAAAAAGTAGAAAGTTCTTATGAGCTAAAAACAGTGATAGAAAAGATGACAAAAGTTGAGAGTTTAGCGATGGAAATTGACAACCTTTTAAAAGACCGTAATAACGCCATTTTAATTGGGCCTGAATTCCTTGTAGGAAATAATGATAATGTTGCTGCCTCTCGCTCTTCTTGTTACATTCCTATCTATCCCGAACAAACTACCGCAATTTACTGGGATGTTTTTGTGAAGACTGACGAAAACGAAGATCGAAATCTTAATTCTCTTTCTGATAAGAAGTTTTTCAAACAGACGGGATTAAGATGCGAAAATCATAATTTTGATTATGGCGATTTTTACTCTGTCTCACCTTCCGTAAATATTATCCACAACTGACATTTAAGGCTATGCATTGATTTGCATAGCCTTTTTTATTTACTTTTTAGCCTATGTGTGCTATAATATAAACAAAAAGAAAGGAGATGCAGCATGGCAATTTTAATGTCACTCCATAAAAAATGGGCACATATGATTCTTGATGGCAAAAAGCCTTTTGAATTCAGAAAGAAGATAGGCAAAGACTGGAAAGCAGGCGATACCGTCTACATTTATGAAACGAGCAAGAATGGTGGAAGCCAGAAAATTGTTGGAAAGTTCGTCGTAAAAGATGTTAAAGCCATTCAAAAATGCAGACTGGGCTGTTATTCCTTCCTGGAATACTACTGCGAGCATATAATTAAGGATATGGAAGCCCTGGCGGCCGTGAGAACGGCTTATGAGAAAGATGTCCCAGGATATAATAATTCCGTAAAACTGACCTATCTGTACCTTCCTGAGGTTCTGGATAGTCTTATCAACCATAAAGATCTCCCTTACTCTTATTATGATGAAGAATACCAGGAAAAGAAGGAAAAAGGCAATGCGCTGGTAGAAGCTTGTGATGCTTGGCTATCTGAAATCGGATTCTATGATGATTATGATGAAAGCAATTATAAATACTACATTGAAGTGGAAACCCCTGAACGATTCAAAGAACCCCTAAATCTTTCAGATTTTAAATCAAGAGAAGATAAAGAAATTACAAGACCTCCACAAAGTTGGATGTATTGCAAATAATAAAAAACCGCTATTGAAGTTTTTTACTTCGGTAGCGGTTTTTTAATAGATTGTTCATATTTTTCAGCTTATAATTAAAACATAAGCAAAACTTCTTAATATCATATGATATCTCATATATAACGGATTTTTTGAAAAAATAAAAGACTTAAGTTGCTGCAGTTTGAAATCACATAAAAATTAAGGGATTTTAGTGACAAAGGCACAACTTTTCCCTAAAAAATGAGTAAACAGATCATAGAAATCGAAAAACTCAAGTATACTTAAGCATAACAATGCATGTCTGATAACGGAAAAAGGAGAAGTGATTATGGAAAATCTTAATAAAAAAGAATTATACAAAAGCAATTTGAAAATGTGTTCTCTTGTAATTATCATCAGTTTATTTTTCTCAGAACTGATAAAAATCATAACAATCAAAACAATGCTTCTTGCAGGTCTGACACTGACTTTTTCAAGCTGGCTGTTCTTTATGCCAGCAATTGTTACTGCTGTTATTCTGACGCCAATAATGATAGGATTATGTGTAGGTATCAAAAAAGAGCAATGAAATATAGATACATGGAAATTATAGGAATATGTCTTCTGGTTACCCTTATCATAAAAAGCATCTTAGAAGGTCTTCACATGAAAGAATTATTATCTTATGGAATTTCTCTAATTCTAAACATTTTAATTCTTGGCATTCCTGCATCAATATTGTTTTGGAAAGCACATAAAAACAAAAAATAAAAAAGGTACTGGAAAAAACCAGTACCTTTCTTTTTTAAGCTTCTGCCTCTTCACGAGAGACTGCGGTGATAAGATTGATGATATCATCACACAACTTGTTCTGACGCTTAACCTGCTCATTGTAGGCAGCCTTGTGACAAGCCTCCACAAACTCCTTAACGACAGAATCATCTGACTGTAAAGTTACGGAGTCTTCACTGATAAGAGCCAGCTGCTCTTTCTTAAACTCCTCGTAGGCCTTGTCCTTTTTCTCTTCATGAGAAGGGAACACAACCATGGTATCGACATAATTGCCAAGAATAGCCAGCGGGTTTACAACGCAAAGCATATCCTTATAGGCGTAGACCTTGCAGCTTAGAATCTTCTGTCCCCAATGAAGAGCCGCAACACGGTCTTCGATAGGCACATCATTGATATCTTCAGGGATATCAGAGTCATCGAAAATAGTTTCATAGTAAGGCAGCCCTACATAGGAAATCTGACCTTCCTTAGAAACATTTGAGGCGATATACTTCTTCAGTTTCAGAAGCTCGTCCCAGTAACTTTTCTTAACATGAATGTATCCAACAGTAATCATCTTTTTCCTCCTATTGATTAGTCCAGGCATAAGCCTTTTCATGGCACTTGTTGACGAAACGATAAATATCATGGTCGCTGGAAGTAAACAGAGAAACAAACACCTCATCTTTGTCATAGAAGTATTTTTCAAATTTCTCCCAAATTTCAGCATAAGCTCGTGTTTTTCTATCACGGTCAGCATCAAAATCTTCAAGATCTTCCTCAGAAACATCTTTGAGCAACTCTTTCTCATCAACTTTCTGCCACTTATCGTAGATATTGGTGAAAAGATCAACTCCCTCCCATTCCTTTCTGTCGTAATCTTGATCTGAACAGTTCTGGAAATCAACTGAACAATCAAAGACATTTTTAAAAAGTTCAGAAAGGCCAAATGCTCCAAAGAGGCAAGTCTCTGGATCGTAAAAGAACCTGAAAGTAAAAACTTTCACGGCCCACTCTCGGGCTTTTGCTCTATCCTCCAAGGATACATCGGTCATCTTTTCAGGAAAATCTGAACAAAATGAATCTCTGAAATAAGGCAAAAAACCAAATTCCTCCTCTGCGATTTTTTCCAAATACTCTCGCCCTGTCTCCTTTAACTTGCGAATAAAAGGATAAATTTCTTCTGGGGTGATTTTTTTGAATTTGATATTGCAAAAATCGCTCATAATTAATCTCCTTTCTTATAATTACTTATATAAATATTATACAATTTTTGTTAAGATAATTCCAACCAATATTGACTCTATGGGAACAGTATATTAAAATATAAACATATAAACATCTATTAAATAAAGGAGGATATAAAATGGATTGTGAAAAAGTTGCTCTATTTTTCAAAGGAATGAGTGATCCTACTCGATTAAGAATTCTCATGGCAATGATTAATGGGGAAAAAACAGTAAAAGAAATTTCAGAAGAGACAGGAATAAGCTCATCTCTTGTTTCTTGTCATCTAACCAAATTGAAAAACTCAAAACTTATAAAAACAAAAAAGGAAGGTATTTATCTCAAATGTTCCATTGCTGATGAATATGTATTAAAGATATTAAAACTAACCCAGGAATACCTTTCAGATTGCGAGGCAAATGAATGAGACTAGAATTTAATATTGAAGGAATTGATTGCCCCCACTGCGCTGAAAAAATAGAAACAGCGCTAAAAGAGAGTAAAGGAATCAAAAATGCAAAAATTGATTTTCTTCAAAAGAAAGTGGTTCTGGAAACTCGTATCAGTGAAGAAACTGCAATACAAATTATTAAGCAAATAGCCAACCAATATGAACCTTATGCAGAAGTAACAAAAACAAATGAAATTAAAAACTCAAAAAAGAAATCCCGAAGCATAACGATTCTATTCCAGCTTTTAATTTGTTTTCTTTTCACTTGTGTAGGATTTTTCTTTGATTACAGTCCTACAATGAGTAACCATAAGCTTGCAGTAATCGCTTATATTCTTGCCTTTACTGCTGTGGGCACGGATGTCATTGATAAAGCCATTCAGAATTTAATTCATGGACATCTTCTGGATGAGAATTGTCTGATGGCCATAGCAACTATTGGAGCTGGATTAACAGGACATGCTGCAGAAGCTATTGCTGTAATGTTTATTTATAATATTGGAGAACTATTCCAGCAAGTATCAAGTAATAAAGCTCGAAAAGATATTGAAGAGCTGACCAAATTGAAAATTGAAAGCTCCCAGGTTTTAAAAGATGGGGAATTTATAGAAACAAAATCAGAAGATATCAAGATAGGAGATATTTTACTTATCAAACCAGGAAATAAGATTCCTGTAGACGGTACTATAACAAAAGGAACAAGCTCTATTAACACAGCCAATATAACTGGTGAATTTAATCCTTCAAGAGTTAAAGAAAATGATACTGTTTTAAGTGGATGCATTAATGAAAGTAATTCCTTTGAGATGAGAGCTGATAAGATTTATGAAGATTCAACAGCTACTCAAATTATCAAAATGTTGCAAGATCCGAACGGAAGAAAAGCAAAAACTGAAAGATTTATCACTAAATTTGCAAGAATATACACGCCTATCGTTATTCTTATGGCAATTATAGTATCATTAACGCTTCCATATATCTATGATATTTCACTAACAGACTCTATTTATAGGGCTCTGCAGTTTCTAGTTATCTCCTGCCCTTGTGCGTTAATTCTCTCAATTCCCCTGGCTTTTTTCTTAACAGTAGGATCAGCCTCTAAGAAGGGAATTCTAATAAAAGATTATGAAAGTATTGAGAATCTGAGTAAAATCAAGGCTTTTGCGTTCGATAAAACGGGAACCCTGACAGAAGGAAGGATTGAAATCAAGAACAAGATTCAAATAGATGAGAATCTTGACCTCTTCGAAATGATTGCAGCTATTGAAAAACATTCTACGCATCCAATAGCTCGGGCTTTAAGTAAAGACTGTATGAATAAATATACAGCTTCTAATATAAAAGAGATTCCTGGATTAGGAATCACAGGAGATGTTGCGGGAAAATCTTTACTTGTAGGAAATAAAAAGTTGATGCAAGAAAACCACATCGAAATCCCTGAGGATAAAGATATAAATATATTTGTTTCTTATAACGGAATTTTTGCTGGTGGATGTTTAATTAGTGATAAGATTCGAGATGATAGTAAAGAAACCATCCATGCATTAAAGAAAAAAGGAATTAATGAATTTATCATGCTTACAGGAGACAAAAAAGAAACAGCAGAACAGATTGGATCTGAGTTAGGAATGACTCGAGTCTTCAGTGAACTGTTGCCTGTTGATAAATTAGCACTTCTTGAAAACATGGTAGAAAGCAATCATGTGGCCTATGTTGGAGATGGACTAAATGATGCACCAGCAATGAAAAATGTTGGCGTTGGGATTGCGATGGGAGGAATAGGATCTGATGCAACTGTTGAAGTTGCTGATGTAATTATAATGAAAGATGACCTTTTAAAACTTCCTGATATTTTAAAATTAAGTCGGAAAACGATGAGAATTATTAAAGAAAATATTGTTCTTACCCTGGTAGTCAAGATTCTATTCTTAGTTTTATCAGCTCTGGGAATGAGTTCCATGTTCCTTTCCATCTTTGCTGATGTAGGAGTTATGCTTATCGCAGTATTAAACTCTTTAAGATGTCATAGGTAAGAAAAAAGCTCTAGGCTTGATGGCCTAGGGCTTTTTCTTTTGCTGTCAATACAGCAGATAGAAACAAATATTCTTATTTAAAATACAAATCGACAAATTCGGGGAAAATAACAACAGGCGCATCATAATCAAACCAAGTTATGATAGAACATTTTTCAAAATCCAAGTCATAATCGTCATTAGAGAACCTCGTTAGTCTTTTTATGAAAGGCTCATAACCATAAACATAGCAGGTACGACTCTCATCTTTATGATTAGCTGTTCTAAATACACGAATTACGCACTTGGATTTCTTTGGGCTTGTACGTTTCAGCCCAAGCTTGGAAGCAATCACAGAAACCTCGCCCAGAAGCTTCTCAAAAGAAGGAATCTCTTCCCCTGAAATAGTTTTATTACCCTTCATAATTCCTGCATGTACCAGTTTCGAAGATAAAATATCGAATTCTCTTTTCTTGTCCATACAAATCCTCCTCTTATCAAAAAATATCATATTTATTTGTTTTCATACTAACACAAAAAACTAATTTTTTCAATGATTTTTTTGAAATAAAAGCCATTTTAAGGCTTTTTCTATTTGATCCATATAACGGGAAAAATAATTATAATCTTCCTTTGTTTTTAGTATTTTTTATATTTTATATGTAAAGTTACTAATTAAAAAAGAATTAAACCTTTAAACAATTAATCTGGATAATATGTATAAAAATAACAGGTTCAAAAAATTAATAGAAAGTATCGATAAAGAAAAAACTATGAACTTCTTTAATGTCATAGATGGAAAAAACTGTTCAAGAATTGTTGATGAAACCGAATTACAAAAAGAATTGCTTTTCTTTATCTCAAATATTAAAAAGGATTTTTTGACTAATTAAAAATACAAAAATATAATATAAATATATCTAGTGCTAAATGCCTCTCCCTCTCTTTTAGCTAAGATATTTTAAAACATATAAAAACCTCACTTTTATAGTAAGGTTTTTAATCATTGTATAAAACAGAGAAAGGAGTTTAAAATGAATCTTCAAGAATACAATCAGGTAAAAAATATGACATATCTGGAATACTGTGACTATTTGCAAGAAAAATATGGTATCGGTATAGCTGCTTACATGTGCTCTTCATGGAATAAAAATCAAAAATGCTCAAGAACAAAAGATGGGCTCATAGCTCATCACAAAATGGAAGATAAAATGATTCTTTTATCCGATAAAAATGTAACTTCTTTATTTCCATTTGAGTGGCAGCAAAAAGAAAACATTGTATATTGCGACTATTTAGAGCACCTGCTTTTGCATGTTTTGATTTGCAAATACCCCGCAGAAGATAAAGTTCCAGAAGTTGAAGTGGGCTATGGCGGAGTTGTAGCTTTCTTAGTTCCTGAATTAAACGATGTCTATTCAGGATGGGAAACATCTCAGCCTTGGAGAAAAAGATGCCACGATTTAATCAGAGATGACAAAGATGTTTACATGGAAATTTTAAAGCAATTCATCGACATTAAAAAAGAAAGCGGCGATTTCTCTATTTCAGATTTGTGTACCAGTCTTAACCAGTCATCTCCATATGGAGATCCTAGTTGGAATGCTAAAAAGAATAAACCTTTATTTAAGCAAATAGTTGAACTTGATAAATAATTAAAGGAACAAATCTTTTTGATTTGTTCCTCTTTTTTAGCACAACTAACAAAAAATATCGTCTCTACGCTGTTTTTACGAGCACTTATAGAATATAATATATATATGAATACACATGTTAAAGCATAAAAAAGAAAGATGTAAAATAGAAGACATTCCTGCAATTGTATCAAAAATTTATCAGGTTGAACATGCTTACCCTATGACTTTTATTACTGAAAGCTTTCAAGCAAAAGTTTACATGGTAGGAATGACCATGACCAGAGGCCGTCTTGTGGTTCCTGGCTCTTACGTTGCTAAGGATAGAAAGCTTCTGCCGCAGGATGTCTATACCAAAAAAACTAATTGACGAATATTAATAAAAAGCCCTGGGAAATCTCAGGGTTTTTATTGTTTTTATATTAATTTTAAAGGGATTAATCCAGTGAACTACTCCTACTTAATCTGTTATTACAGATTTGAAGTAGGAGCTTCTATAAAACAAAACAAATGTTTTATATTATAGAATACGACACAATACAACTATCCCCTTTTACGAGGAATACTTATTTTATAGAAATCTTTATAATTTAAAACTTTAATGGTATTTACTATATAAGAAAAGTCGTTAATTTCGTCGAAGGCGGAATTAATGGCTTTTTTTATTATATTAGAAGCTCCATTAATATCAGCATTAAATTTAATTCCTTCTTTTGTTTTGTATAAGCCTCTTTTTACTCTTGTTCCACTAAATTTATAAGCAACACCTTTTTCTTTTCCATAAGTAGGAATAAAATCTTTATCTATAAAACTAGCTTTTGAAGTATAAGATTCTTCTTTTATAATATAATTTATACCGTTTATGGAACATAACCATCCAAGGATATTAATGAAATTATTAAAAGGAATAGATACAAAATTTTGATTATCTTTTTTCTTCATAGGAGATTTGTTTTTCCATAAATTATTATGGCCTATAATAATAGTATCTATATTATTAGTTTTAGCTTCTCTTATAATATAATGAGCTATTTTATAAAAAACATCATGAAAGAAATTAAATCTATAACGAGATAAATTATTTAATTGTTTAGTATCTCTTTCTTGATCATTTTTATCAAGAATAGAGATTAATTTAGCTTTTCTTTTATTAAAATATTGATTATAAGACTTTATAAATTTGCCTTTAACAACTATAGGTGTAGTTCCTATGTTATTTGATATAGCTACAAAATTATTTATACCTAAATCAATACCAAAGATACGTTTTGGATCTTTATCTACAACTAATTCTTCTGTTCCTGTATTAAAAACAAGAAAGACTTTAAAAACTCCATAAAAAGGTTTTACCACTACTTGCATAAATTTACCTTTATCAACTATTTCTTTGGTGACTAATAATTTATCTTTTGTTTTAGGAAAACGAAGATAATAATTATTATTTTCTTCTTGGAATTTACAGTTGATATTAGTAAATGTAGTTATCATCATATTATCTTTATATCCAGGTAATTTGGGCTTACCTAAATATTTAGAAGGATTATTACTATAATCTTTTTTAGCTTTAAAAAATGATTTCCAGTTTTGAATTAATAATTTCAAAACAGCTTGATTTACTTGAGCAGGAAGAGCTTCATAATCTTTATTATGAGAGAATTTTAAAATTCCTTCAAGAAGATTATAATCTAAGAACCATTTTTCTTTTGTAGGCATATTTTCTTGACGATAATATTTTTTAAATTCTTCCTTCTTTTTATTTATAGCTTCTTTTCTTTTTGATTCATCTTTTTCAGTAACTAAAATTTTAAAAAGTTCCTTTTCTATACTTTTCATTCTTGTAGAATTGAATTCTTTTAAATTTTTCATAATAATAGAAAGGACTTCTTTTTCATTATCATTGCGAGCCGTAGGCTCCTTTGATAATGCAGTCATTGTATTTCTTATATAGAAATTACCTACATTATAAAGATTTTTTGACTTTATACACATATCACGAAAATAATGATACAACTTATTATTTTGATGAATTTCAATATCTAAAGATTTATACATTTTTTCCCTCCTTTCTATTGGTTCTATATATTAATTATACCACATAACTGGAGCACATTCAATAAAAAAGAGCAATTCATCTCACCACCTAAGAGGTGGGAGTCTTCTTGCTCTTTTTATTTTTATGTATAATTTAATTTATTTTTTGATAAAATACAACTCTTTCTCATCAAAAAATAATCAAAAACCAAATACTTAATAGCTCTCAAAGAAGAAAATGCTGTTGAGTATTTTTTGGTCTAACACCAGATGACAAATATTACATAGGCCAAATTCCCGAAAATCGTTGATACGTAAGGCTTTTTTCGCAATTTAGGAAAATTAGGGTTATTCTCTTCTACGAAAACAGGGACTCCGACGAGTTGGGTTTTATTTTAATTTTTTAAGTTAACTCATCAACTAGTTTTTTGATTTTAAATAAAAATTAATTTTTAATTTTTTTTGTTTTTTCATTTACAATTATTTCAAATTTAATTTTTTTCAAAAAACTGCAGATCTTGCATGCTCAAAAAATTAACTTTTAGATAATTTTTGAAAAACTTTCAAGCTTACAAGAGCTCCTTCAGAAGAAAAAACTAAAAATAAGCAAGAAGCTTAGAACTAAAAAGTCTCATCAATTTTTTTTGATCACCATAATTAATGGCTTTTCGTACTACGACTTTGAAATTTTTGACTTTCAAAGCCAAATGGACTTCAGAAGAGTAACTAAAAAACAAAAATTCCAAAGAAAAAAGACTATTGGAATCCAAATGATACTTCAGAAGAAAACAAAAAAGTAAGTACTTATTAATTGAAATATCTTCTTTCGAACTACAAGAGCTGCTTCAGAAATACATCTAAAAAATATTTCAAAAGTAAATACTTTTTCCTTAATTTAATTTATTTTTTATAAAAACAACCAGAATTAAAAAATATGCACCATGGTTCCTGGACTCAAATTAATTGGAAGCAAGAAGTTTTGAATTAATATTCTTTGATTTATTATGTTTATGCGCTTTTTTGCATAAAAACATAGAAATTATGAATTTTTATTCAAAGGTTACTGCAAAACAAATGAAACAGAACTTTTTAAGCTTTGAATTCTTATTTTTTGGAGTTCTATCTAAAACAAGACTCAAAAACTAAAACTTCGAGATGTTTTTGCTTTCAGGGCTTTAAAATAAGAATCAAAACCTCAATAGTAAGGAGAAAGTAGCAAGAACCTTAACTTCTAAGTCATTAAATCCAGAAAGAAGCCTAAATACCAAACTTTCTAAAACCAAGAATCCTTTTGTTTTCAGAAAACTTAACTGCAAAGAACTATTTCTGATGAGAAAAAGATTGCATTTGATTTAAAAAAATGAAAAGGCTATTAAAAAGGCCTTTTTTAATGCGGGAAAGTTTTAAAAAGCAGAAGTTTTAGCTGTAAAAGGACTTTTTCTGATGAGTACCTTTAAAAGTTTAATTGATTAAAGCAGAAAACTTTTAAAACCATCCTTTCCAAGAATCAATAACCCTTTTTAGAAACAGAAATTTGGCTGCAAAGAACTTTTTCTGGATGCAAAAGTCCTCTAAAGATTGCGGGCTCTTAAATTTGAAGCTGGAACGTCGTTAGTTTTGTGGTTTTCGCCATATTCCATTTTGTTGGCATATGTGCTATAATTTAAGCGTAAGTAAACGTTTTTTCATATTTAGAGAGGAGGTTGCATATCTATATGCATTACACAAAAAACGCAATTAAGTGCATCCAAATTCTTCAGGGTAAGGGTTACGAAGCTTACCTTGTTGGAGGATGTGTCCGTGATAACCTGCTTGGCTTAATCCCCAAGGATGAGGATATCACGACAAATGCCAAAGCGGAGGAAGTCATCAAGATTTTTGAAGATCTTGGATACTCCGTTCTGCCTACTGGCATCAAGCATGGCACCGTTTCGGTTATGATGGGAAACCCTTACGAGATTACAACTTATCGTAAGGATGGCGATTACTCTGACCATCGCCGTCCTGATGAAGTTGAGTTTACTTCTTCTATTGAAGAGGATCTCGCTCGCAGGGACTTCACTATGAACGCAATCGCTTACGACCCTATATCTGATAAGTTCGTTGACCCATTTAATGGCCTGGCTGCTATTTCGAGCAAACAGCTGAAAGCCGTTAACAACCCCGTACAGCGATTTGAAGAGGATGCCCTTAGAATGATGAGGGCTGTTCGTTTTGTTGCTCAGAAGGGCTTCGAGATGGACGAGAGCGTATACCGAGCTATCCTCAAGAAGAGGGGAGAGCTGATGTATGTTTCCATGGAACGTATTCATGATGAATTCATGAAAATTCTCATGAGTGAGCACGTTATCGAAGGTCTGGATCTCCTTCATAAGACTGGCCTTATGAAACAGATCTCGCCTGAGATGAATGCTATGTATGAAACTACTCAGGAAAACCCTTATCACTGCTATACGGTTGGTGGTCATACTTCTCATGTGGTTGCAGCTTGTAGACGGGATGCTATCCTGAGAACTGCTGCTTTTTTCCATGATATTGGAAAACCTGCTGTTAAGAGCTACGGCTTTGATGGAGTTGCTCATTTCTATGACCACCCTGTTGAATCCCGTAAGATTGCAGAACGGCTCATGAAGCAGATGAGATTTCCTTCCAGGATTATGGACCCCGCACTGGATTTGATTTATCTTCATGATTATAATTTCCAGCCTAAACGAACAAGTATTGCAAAATTTATCTACAAGCATCAGAAGGTAACTGTAGATAACGTGCATCGCCTGTTTGAGCTGCAGCGAGCAGACATTTTGGGACAGGCACCTGACCCTGCACCTCGCATTGCCTTTGTGGATGAGGTGGAATCCGTCTTCAATGAAGTTGTTTCTGGGCCTTATCAAATTTCCGATTTGGCTATCAATGGTTTTGATATCAAGGCTATTGAGAAGGATAAGAAAGGAAACCCTGTAAAGCTGGAAGGACGTGAAATTCTTTCTGCGAAGAATTTCCTCCTTTCCCAAGTTCTCATGCATCCCGAGTTTAATACGAAGGAAAAGCTGATTGATCTTGTGAAAGGAAATGTGAAGACCATCAAGAATGGAGTATAAAAAGAAAACCCTAAGCTTATCGGCTTGGGGTTTTTTATATAAAAAGGGCCCTAAGCATAACGCTCAGGGCTCTTTTCTTTACTCGATAGGCTGCAATGCATATCCATCTTCATCGTAGAAGTCGTCATGAATCATATATCCATGTTTTCCGTATTTCTCAGACAAAATCTGATATTCTTGAGGTGTAAGATTTCTAGCGACAAGGCGGAGCATTGCCTCCTTATTCAGTTTATATATTTCCTCACCACAGGTAAACATAATTGCTCCAGGCTCATGAGTTATATCATCAATAATTCGAGGATCTTCTTTTAGAGTCTTTTCCAGATATCCTGAGGCATAAGATAGCAGCATGCAATTCGGGCAGAAGGAATGATCTTCACCATTGGCAGAGAAAGTACTCACGATATCATTATTAGCAATACCACATCTCTGGCATTCCATTGCCTTATTTGCAATGTAGCTAAAAGGATCTACGTCAGCACTGGAAAGAATGAAGTTTACATCAGGGAACTCCTTCTCCATAATTCGCTGAACTTCGGGCATAACCAACACTTCTGTGTTGAAATGGCCTGCAACAATCAGTCCAATTCCATCATGAAGGGCATCACATGCATCATGATGAGAAGCCTCACCAGTAATGAAAACATCGCAACCCTGCGCCTTTGCTTCCTTCCAGTAACCACCTGCACTTCCGCCGATAACAGCAATCTTTTTGATAATTTTCTGTCCAGTAGTAAATTTTACAGGGCCATTCAAAAGTCTTGCAACTTTATCGGCAAAATCACAAAGAGGAAGGCTGTCAATTTCTCCCATTCTGCCGATATCGGCAAACGACTGGATATTAAATAGTCCCAGTCTTTGAGCCAAAACCGTATTCACCCCTCTCGCAGCAGCATCCAGGTTGGTGTGCATAGAGATGACAGAGATGTTGTTACTAATCAGTTTTGCTACCAGATCATCTCGGGTAATAGATTTCATACCCTTAAAGATAACGGGATGATGAGAGATAATCAGCTGGCAGTGATTTTTGATGGCCTCATTGATAGTGGCATCAGTAACATCTAGTACTAGAAGTACATTTTCGATGTCTTCAGCCATTCGTACCAGCAATCCAGAATTGTCCCAAGACTCACAAAGAGTCAAGGGAGCAATATTCTGCATAGAGTTATAAATTTCATTAATATAACGCATATTTTCCTCCTTAATATCCTTGCTTTGCACGTTTTTCAATGCAAAGATCGTTAAACTTCTTGTAGCCATAAAACGGATCTTTTTCCAGTTCAGAATAGATGGCATTGATTTCAGAAACAGAGAATGGAGGATACATATTAGCCAAAGAAAGTTTTCTGTCCATTGTTTTCTTCATTTTTGAGGTAATACCTTCGAAAGTAGACCAATCGACATTCACTTTATCAAACTTCTTCAAGTATCCTTTGTATTCCTTCAAGAGGAAGAAAGGCTCGGGTTCACTTTTGTTGAAGATTCGAATAAAGTCATCAATACTAATTTCTTTGTTGAAAAGAAGGTTAAAAGTATCGATAACGCACTCTCCTCTAAAACAGTAATTCTGGAGGCACTTTTTAGCTTCCTTTTCCAGCTCAATCATCATTTCTGTGATTTTATCTTGGATATCACTTCTCTTTGAGAGCTCTACAATATTTTGCAGGTACTGCTTATTTTTCATATCGTAAAAAGCCAGCAGATGAGGATTAAAGTCAATTGACTTTAATGATTCAGGATCATTGAAATCTGTTTCTGGATAGAATTCCTTTAAATTGAAGTTCTTACCGAAGTAAAGAATTTTATACTTCAAACAATACGGAATCAGTGCTTTGTAGTTCAGGTAGAAATAGAGCATGTTGCTAATTTCTGCCTCAGACATAGAAAACATAGAAGAATTCATAATGCCTTGACTTGAATGAAGGACATCTTCAGTAAATGGCAGAAAACCAGGGATAGCTGTATTTATAAATCCTGCAAACTCCTCGTTGGTTTTTAAAGCGTTGAATGCCTTAGAATTTGAGATGCGAATAAGAGCTTTATCAGTATCAATTTCAACCTTCAAAGTCTCATTTTCGACCAGTTCCAGACCGTTAGAGTTAAGCTGGATCTTTCTAAAAATAAGGGGGTTCCCAGCTGTTTTGGTTTCATAACGATTTGCATGGGCTTTTGTCTTCGCCATATTCAGAAGTTTGCTCTTCGGAAGTTTTGCACCACATGAAGGGCAAACGTCAGTATCAGTCTCTGCGCCGCACAAGCATTTCTTTTTTGTTTGATTAATAACTCCAAGCTTATTTATTCCATAAAGCTCAAAAGCTGTCTTAATATCCATAATTACTTTTCTCCTTTTACAAAATCAGCAAAATTGTTGATGAACTTCATAGTTTTATTGTCCAGATTTGTATTGTATTTACCTCTTGCCTGAATCAATTCTCCATCATGAAGTTCAATAGTTGCATAAGAAATTTCGGGAGCATCGGCTTTTCTTACAAAGTAAATTTGAGAATAGCCATCTGCATAACGATCAACATATGAACCTACACAATGATGCATTTGCTGGCCTTCCTCGATAAGATCTTTACTTTCCTTGGGAGATACAACAATAAATGCACTCTTAGAAATTTCATTGAATTTTTCAGCAAGAGCTGAATTCTTTTTAGCTACATCTCTAAATTGAGCTTTCATAGCCTCATCCTTTACATCTTGAATATGCTGTTGCAGGGAATCATGCATACTTACGATGTCTTTCGGCATCTTTTTCTCAGGAGCAAATCCCAGCTGCTCTCTCATATGAATGTAGTCACAGACAATCTGAATATAATCAGAAACCCAAGAACCTTCATAGAAAGAATAGCGGATAGCTCGATCAAAGAATACCTTAGGCATAATATCATAAGTTTCAAAAATCAGATAGAGTTGATTTAAGTTCTGCCAGTCATGAAAGTTGATTTCCATCAGCTCTATGAGCATTTTCAGACCATTCGGGCCGAAGTTCGGAAGATCTTCAAGTGCTTTGATAGTGGCAATGATATCCAGAGAACAATTTCTGGAATTTTTAGCAAAAACTCGAACCAATTCGTTGCCTGCTTTACTCAAAGAGTAAGCAACATTCGGGTAGGGCTTATGGGTGATAAACGGATTTTTTTCATACATATCTGAAATAACATCTCTGTCATCATCAAACAGGCCTGATTTTAGATCCGTTTCAACCAGTAGCAGGAAATTCTCAGAAACCATATGTCCCAGAATCTTAATCTTCTCATCAGAGAGATAACGATCATAGAGGAAGAGTTTTCTGAAGATTTCAAAGAATCTGTCACGAATACTGTCAAAAGCAGGATGACCTTCATGAATATTACAAATAAAATGTTTCAGGTCTTCTATCACTGACGGGGCGATGGTTGCATCTTTCATGAATTCACTCAGATCTTGGCTGTATTGGAAGTCTTCTTTTCCAGCGGTAATTACCAGGGTGTCAGAAAAAGTGCAATCTTTAACAGAGTACTTTCTCAGAGTTACGAAATTTGATTCTCTTTCAGAAGTAACAAAGAAATAATTATCGATTACTCGCTGAACATCAGAAGGTTCAATCTTTGCAACTACTTTTCTGGACAGGTTCTCAAATCCATTGAATCGAGGCTCGCCATAACGATAGTTGTAGCAAATTGAAAGTCCACTTACACTGTCAGGTACATCTACGTCATAAAAGCCAGTGTAGTTTTCGAGAGGACAATCATCCTTATCAACATTAGCTTCTTTAAAATAGTCACGCAGAATTAATTCGTGGATAGATACTTTTTCGGTATCGTAATCCTCTTTGAAACCTGGGAAAGTGTGAACGGGGTCACATCCATATATGAATTTAACGTTTACATGTGTCATAAATTTCATCCTTTCTCCTATAAATTTTTACTATGACATCTTTATTATAACATTTTTAATTTTGTTCTTAAAACTAAAGAAGAAAAGGAGAGCTTACTGACTCTCCTCTGCTTCCTTTAATTTCTGCAAAGCTTTTTCGCAAGCATCTTTTGCGTTCTGGAAAACTTTTTAAAGTTTTTGAACTTTGGCAATCTTTTCTTTTCGATAATTTTCTTCCTGGATTTTCTTAATCTCAGAAATGGTATATTCCTTATCATACATTCCAAGAACATAGATGGTAGAAGTATCTTTTTCTACTTCTTTAATAGCCTTTGCAAGACTCAAAACGAGGTTATCTTCCACATAGCAATTCCAATCTTTGAGAGAGAACCTTTGAGTATAAAGGAATGTTTCAGGTTTAAAATATACATAGTATTTGGATATATATGCAATAGGGAACTTTTTGATTTCGATTCCTTTTAAAGTTTTCTGAACTTGATATACGAATTTGTATTTAGACAAATATTTCTTAGAACGAGTAAGGTCTGCTTCCTTCAGACATTTTTCCATCTGTTCTTTTTTTAGAATCTCTCGACTGACCTTCTTTGCTTCTGCTATTTCTTCTCTGGTTATTTGATGTGTAGGAGTAGACAGAATATACAATGGTTCTTGATAGGAATATAAAGCTCTTTGCTTACATATTTCTTTAATTGCTTCCATTAGTGTAGATGGACTGGTTTCAACTGATTGAAGGTAAATAGTCTCAATCTCTTTTGTGCCATGAACTTTGATATGGACACAATTAGGATCTTCAAAAATAACAGAGAATTTTTCAATATGAATGCCATCACTTGCATAAATTTTGTATATATATTTATTAATTTGCATAATTATTCACACTCCCTTTTCTCTTTTTTCTTATATTTTAATTATAGCACATATATGCTATAAAATCAATAAAAATCTTGAAGGTAGAAAGGGCGTACTGAAATATAAACAAAAGCACCCAGAGAAATTTCTGAGTGCTTAAATTGAATCCATGAGCTTTATAATTTGTTAACAAAAAATCATACCTTCATCAATCTTTTGAAATCTTCCAGGCGCTCTTCGTAAGCTTTATACATTTCTTTTTTACATGCAATTTCATTTTCAGCGCCCAGTTCTTTCAACAGAAACTCTACAAAAGGAGGGTTCATAATAAGAAAGGGTCCTATCAAATATGTTGCAAAAAGTTTTTTATAATGAAAACCTTCTTCTTTTGAATCTGGATTAAGTCCAATTCCCTCTTTTACATGAATAAAAGGATACTCAGTTTTTCCATAAGAATGACTGAATTGGCTTTTGAAACCGATTAATTCCATGCCTTCGAAGTTTCCAATAATAAATCCATTATATCGATGCCATATATCTTGTTTTGCAACAGTATTGAAGAAATTCAAACCTTCTACCTTAGAGCCATCTTCTTCAATAATAGCGCTGCCAAAGATTTCAGAGGCGTTGCCCGTTGCAAGAAAAATAGTATCTCCTTCAAGAAGTTTTTTGATTTTATCTTTAAAAGGCATAAGCTTATTAATTACCTTTACCTGATTTCTCTCAGTCATTTGACCAATGTAAACCAAATCAATATGGCTGGAAAGAAAAGCAGGGTCATCTTCAAGCGAAGTGTAAATAGCTTTTGCCTCAGGTAGACATTTTCTTAAATATTCGAAGTTTGCCTGATCGCCAAAAATACCACAAGCTTCTGGAAATAAGTATTCTATTGTCATTTTAACGCCTCCTTACTTCATTTTTTCTACAATTTGTTTTGCAAGATCTTGGCACTGCTGGTATTTCCAAATATCATGAAGGATATAAACTTTTGAAGTTGTCTTCTCTAACAAATCAATTACTTCATTTTCCTCTATTGTTGTAAATATTTTGTTTTCAGGAATACCTGCGAGTATCATACGAACTTTATAATCGTAGCATCGCTTACCACCAATGATAATTTTTTCGATATTATTATCGTTAAGTAATTCGAAATCAGTATCGTAGATCCAGCTTAAATTCTCAGAAGAATTCTTAGCATCATTATTGTCATCTAAGAGTACAATCACCTGCTTTTTACCTTCCGTTTTATGGATATAATCAAAAACACGGGAGCAAGCAACTGGATTCTGCCCCTTACTCATAATAGTGAATACCTGGTTATTTCCTCCTGCAAAAGTTGAAGCTCTGGAACGAGTAATTTCCATACCTTTAAAAGACTTCTGCAGTGTTTCCAAATTCATTCCAAATGTATTCAGCACAGAGATTGCAGACAACTGGTTATAAATATTCACCAGATTATCGCTGATAATATTAAATTCGTAATCTTTACTATTATGAGTCAGAATGAATTTTTTCTCATCAAAATTAATTTTCTTTATAACATAATCAGGTGTTTGTGATTTATATCCACATTTCGGACAATATACTTTTCCAAAATGGTGATATCTATGGAAAGAATATTCTAGTTTCCGCCCACATTGCGGGCAAAAGACTGCGTCCCGCACGATATTGGCCGCCTTATTTTCCTCAAAATCTTGAGGTGTAATACTGTAAAATACTCTTTTATTACCAGGTTTTAACTGGCTGCTCAATGGATCATCGCTATTAAGTACTAAGGTTGTTGTATCAGGAATCGACTTAGTTAAGATGTTGATAATGAAATCTGTGTGAGCATTTCTTTTAATTGAATCTCTGAAAATATTGGTTACTACAATATAATCAGGTTTTACATAAGGAAGAATCAGTCGAGAACTTCTCTCATCAATTTCAAGAACACCATATTTGTACTTCATCTTACCATTTAACTTGGATGCTTTAATCAAGCTTGTAGTAATTCCTTCTTTTATATTAGAACCTAGTCTATTAGTCATGCATAAATACTCATTTTTATCCATAATGTCATCAATCATATTTGAAACTGTAGTTTTTCCATTTGTACCCATAACACCGATAAGCTTTTCAGGCTTTTCAACTTCTCGTAAGAAGTCTGGGTATATTTTTAATGCGATCCATCCAGGATAATGAGTTGCATTTCTTCTTAATATTCTTAATCCTACATATCCTGCTTTTGCACAGAATAATGCAAGATAAAATCTTATACTTTTAATAAAAAATCACGCCTTTCTGTTTTTATTTTTAAACTTATTTAAACTTTTTATGACCTTAAATTAATTATATAACATTATATTTTTTTGTTCAAATATTCTTAAAAAATTAAATATTAAAAATTATTGAATGTTTAAAAACCCTCTTGATATTGTAGCCCATATGTGCTATAACTCAAACATATTAATAATATTAATAAGGTAATAGCTTTTGGTGAGGATAAGTTTCGTTTAATAAGTATAGCTTAAAGGAAAAGCACTCAGACATGATGGTTCGAGTCCATCTACTTATATTTAAAAACTTTAGAGGACGTGGAGGACAGAGGGCGAGAGACTCTGAGTAGCCATAAGTTAAAAATATTTTCAAGCTGCTGATATTGGTAATATTGGCAGCTTTTTAATTTTTCTTGACTTCTATCTTCTTTAGAACTATACATAATATAGAAAAATATTAAAAAAGGAGATATGAAAATGGAAAAAAAGAAAAAGTTAATTATCAGTGCAAGTGCAGTAGCAGGAACCATGGTTCTTGGTAGCGCTTTTGCTCTTTTTTCTGACAAAATTGTTGATAATACAACAGGTAAGGTTGGTACAGTAGACATTGAAGCTTCTACAAATTTAACTCATACTCAGATTAACAGAGAATGGTTAGCAGAAGCCTTAAGTATTTCAGAGAGAGATTTCCATGATGAAGCAGGCCCTTCCTTAGAACGAGACTTGCCATACTTGCCATATTTAAGTGTATTCCATAAAATTGCACTACATGATGGATTCTTAGAATTTGATCCATATAACGGATTTGTGCCTGTATTAAATGCAGAAGGTACAAGTTTTGGAGATTTCAAGGATCTGGCCAGTATTATGGAACCTGGTAAGGATAACCTGAACCCTGGTGATAACGACTTCACTTTCACAACTGATGATATAAATAATGTTGTTGATTACAAGCCTGGTACAGACCATGAAATTACCATTAATGTTGAAAATAAGGGAACAAAATCAGTCAGAACAAGATTGAAGATTTATGCTACTGCAACAGATAGAAATGGAGCAGTAATTCCTGCTGAGGATATTATGCAGCAGCTGCAGATTGGTCTTGACTTTATGAATTCAAAGGCTGGTGTAACTTCAATCCATCCTTTCGACATCCTGTGTATGCCTCTTGAAAGAGGTATTTCTGAAAAGAATAAGGATACCGAAGTTATTTATGAACTGAGCTCTTTAAGTGATTACAGTAATCAGCTCCTGGAACAGATGAGTATGATTCCAGATAACGACCCTGTTCATGGCGAGGCTTTATCAAAGTTTAGAGATCCCCTTTCCGACTATATTAGAAGTGGCTTGGTTTTGAGCGGTGTAGGTGAAGAAGGAGAGGCAGAGATTGAAACATTTACAAAGAAGACAGGAAACTTCAGACCTCTTGATGGAACTCTTTCTCTTGAAGATTTAGAAAAGCCCAATCAGTCTCAGAACATTACTGAGGAAATTGTAAATGCTCCTTCCAGTGGTTCTTTTAAAATTGATGTTGGTTTAGCAAACCTGAACACCAATGACGCCAGTCTTGCTAATATCGAAGTTTTCGAAGGCGGAACTGTTAACTTACGAATTGAGGTTGAAGCAATGCAGTACAGAAATACTTCTGACCAGAGCTGGACACCTGTAATTTCTGACGAAATCGTAATGAATATCGAATAAGATAAAAAGCCTCAACAAAAGTTGGGGCTTTTTTTCTTGATATGTGTCAAGTATTTGAAATTTAAAAAACATTTAACGAGAGATTTGATATCAAAAGATATTCTTGAAATGTTCAAGATTGCGTGTTATTTTACTAATATAAGGAATATTGTATCGTAGAGATGCAGAAAAGGAGTGATGAACTATGAAAAAGAAAACTAAAATTCTAATATCTGTTTTAATAATTGTGGTATTGCTCATTATTGGCAGTTCTATTTGGTGGCTTACTCCCAAAAATTTCCTTGGTAATGTAAATCCCACTGAAATTGCAAGTATAGAAGTTTTCAATGGTTCTGATGGAAACCGATTTGTCCTATCAGATAAAGATGACATTAACGCTCTAACAGAATACATTTCTGCGGTTTCCATGAAAAGGCACAGCATTTCAACTGGTTTGGGAACAACCTACAATCTTAGATTTTTAAATGAGCAAGGAAAAGAACTTGATAGCTTTATCATTATGAACAAGAATTTTATCAGACAGGGTTTTATCTTCTATAAGTGCAACGGAGAATTAAAGCAGGCAGAAGATTATCTGATTGAGTTTGAGCGAGAAAGATTTCCTGATACAGAATGAATTAAAGGTCAATCCGAAAAACCAACTAAAACGGAAAAGAACTGAATAAGTAGAAGATATGATGATAAGGGCTCTGGGAGAAATTCCAGAGCCTTTTGTACTATAACTCAACAAAAGGCATACCACTAAACATCGCCTTTTTGCATTTTCTATCCTATTCTTTTAGTCAATATCAATACTACAAGACATGAAAAATATTATTGAATTTTTTTAGCACATATGGTACAATAAAAATAAAAAAGGAGGCGTTGGTATGAATTTAGTTTTAACTTTCAGTCGAAGATACGGTACGGGTGCAAGTGTTATTGCAGAAATGTTATCCCAAAAATTCAATATTCCTGTATATGGCAAAGACTATATTTGCAGAAGCATTCAACATCCTGATGATATTGCTGAACAGCAATCGGAAATCAGGAGGCTTGCACAAAATCCTTGCATTATCGTGGGACGTGGAGCAAGTGAAATTCTTAAAGATCATCCTAATGTAATCAATATTTTTGTTACTGCAAACAAGACTGATCGCATTAAACGAATTTCTGAAAAGGAAGGAATTTCTACTCAGGAAGCTGCATTACATATGAAAAAGGTTGATGAAGAGCGTATTCGTTTCTATGAGTCTAATACGGGTAAGTTCTGGGGAGACTTTGATAATTATGACATTGTCATTGATTCCAGCGAATATGGCATCGAAAACTGTGCAGATGTAATCTGTAGATATCTTGAATACCACGAAATCATCTGATTATAAGCCCTGGTTAATTACCAGGGCTTGTTTTATATAAAAATATGGTTGATAATTAAGCATTTCTGTGTTAAAATAAAAATAGAGTTAAAGAACGTGAATTTCGTTAGAAATTAGAATTAAAAAAAGAAGGAAAGGAGTGCTGCTGAATGTTTCAGCAGCAGTAAGTATGGAAGAAATTAAAAACCCTAAAAAGTATGTCAAGGTCATCCCCTTGGGAGGCCTTGGCGAGATCGGAAAAAATTTAACTGTTTTTGAAACAGAAAAAGATATTATTGTCGTTGACTGTGGAATGGCATTTCCTACAGAGGATATGTTGGGAATTGACTTGGTTCTGCCTGATTTCACTTATTTGGAATCAAAAAAGGATAAGATTCGTGCAGTATTGATTACTCATGGACATGAAGACCATATTGGTGCAATTCCTTATTTCCTTGAGAAGTTTAAGGTTCCTGTTTATGGCTCAGCTCTTTCTCTTGGAATTATTTCTTATAAGTTGGAAGAAAAAAGAATGCTGAAAGAAGCTAATCTTCAGCAAGTAAATGCAGGTACAAAGTTAAAGATTGGAGATTTTAATATTGAGTTTATTCACGTTAACCACTCTATCTCTGATGCTTTAGCTATTTGTATTGATACTCCCGTAGGTAGAATTATTCATACTGGTGACTTTAAGGTTGACTTCTCACCTTTGTATGATAACATTACAGACTTGGCTCGTTTTGGTGAGCTTGGTAATGAAGGCGTTCGTCTGCTTTTGATGGATTCAACAAACGCAGAAAAGCCTAATAAAACAAACTCTGAAAGATCTATCAGAAACTCTTTTGATAGAATGTTTAAAGAGTTTGCTGATAAGAGAATGATTTTTGCAACATTCTCTACCAATACCAATAGAATTCAAACAATTTTCAATCTATCTGCAAAGTATGGCCGTAAGGTCTGTTTATCTGGAAGAAGCATGCTGAACATTGTAGATGTTGCAATGGAAAAGGGCTATATTACAGTTCCAGAAGATACTTTAATCGATATCTCAGAAATTAACAATTATCCTAAGGAAGAAATCACATTGATTACTACTGGTTCTCAGGGAGAACCCATGTCCGCACTTTATCGTCTTGCTCTTTCTGAGCATAAAAAGATTTCTTTAACTGATGATGATGTGGTTGTTCTTTCTTCAAGACCTATTCCTGGAAATGAAAAGGCTGTTAATAAGATTATCAATATGCTGTTGGATGCAGGAATTCAGATTATTCATAGCGATAATGCTGATGTTCATGTTTCTGGACATGCCTGCCAAGATGAGTTAACTTTAATTCATTCTCTGGTTAAGCCTGAGTATTTTATGCCTGTCCATGGAGAGGTAAGACAATTGCTAGCAAGTAAGAAGCTGGCTATTGATATCGGAATGGACCCTAAGAACATTTTTATCAGTGCAATCGGAAAGGTTCTGATTCTGACTGAAAATAGTTGTTCTCTAATGGGGGAAGTTGACTCTGGTGCTGTTTTTGTTGATGGTAAGGGAGTTGGTGATATCGGAAGTGTTGTTATTAGAGATAGAAAAACACTGTCTGAAGACGGACTGGTTCTTTCTATTATCACTATTGATAACAAAAAGAAAAAGATTGTTGCTGGACCTGACATCATTTCTAGAGGTTTCGTTTATGTAAAAGAATCTGATGAGCTTATGGCTGAAATCAGAAAGATTTCACGAAAAGAAGTTAAAAAATGTCTTGATGCGAAAGACTACGAATGGGCTTCTATTAAAAACAATGTAAGAGATGCTCTTCATAAGTATATTTATGCTAAGACGAAAAGAAGTCCTATGATTCTGCCTATTATTATCAGTATTTAACAATATTAAACAACACAAAGAGCAAGGAAGGTTCCTTGCTCTTTTTTGTATAAAAATATTAGATAAAAAAAGAGCTTTAAAAGCTCTTCTTTTTTTATTTTTTAAATTTATTTGCCTTTTCTACTTTTTCATCATAAGAACGAGTGTCTTTTATTTTGTTTGTTACGTTTATTTCAATTTCTTCACTTTCTGTTGACAGTTCATGAAATGTAAAAATATAATGTCCATCAATGTATTCCAGCGAAACATTTTCTGAAGCCTTAATTTCTTTCATATTTACAAAGTCGAAATATTGAGTATTTAACTCTTCAACCATATACTTACCAGCAGGAATATTATTGAATACTAAATTACCATTAGAAGTAACGATTCCTCGGTATGTAATACCTGTTAAATTGTTTCCATTTAATTCAAAGATAGGGTCTTTTTTGTTATTAACAACTTCATGTTCATAGGCCCTTAATACTATTGGGAATTCGTAAGTTTTAAAAGGATCTAATTTTATTTTAGTAAAATCATCAGTGGTAACAGGATTATTTTGATTATTAATAATATTCTTATTAATAGTAACTGTATAATGAGGAATTTCATTCTTAGTATCAAAGAAAGTACCGTTAGTTACAGTTAATTTATCTTGATCATAAACAGGAGAATTATAATTTATCTTCATATAGTCAGAAGGATGCTCTTCAATTGTATATATGAAATTATTCCTTGCAGAATCACAAATAGGTACACTAATAGTTTTAGCCCAAGTTTCATCATCAACAATGAATTCCGATGTAGAACTAAATATTAATTCTCTATAAACATTTCCGTTTTGAAGAACATTGATATTTAAAAAATTGGGTCTTGTACTGTATTGATTATTACGATCGATCCATTTTTTTGTAACAGTAATACTTTTATGCGGAATAGGCTCGTATATAACTTTAATATGGTGATTTGCATTTATGTTATTGAAGGGATATTCATGCAAAAACGAATTAATATTCTGCGGAATACTATCAACAGTTATTGACTTAATCATATAACCTTCATTAGGAGCATACTTAATTGTTCTGTTTTCACCAATAAACACTTTATCTATACTCGGAGTTATTTTTCCGTTAACAACTTCTGTTGTAATTTTGAAGCGAGGAATTGGTTCATATACAACTTTTATATGATGATTTGCATTAATATTGTTAAAGGAATATTTATCTCGAAATGATTGAATACTTTGATTTTTACCATCAACCGTAATAGATTTTATTCGATGTTCAGGATTTGGTGAATATTTAATTGTTCTGCTTTCTCCAATAAACACTTTATTTATGCTTGGAGTTATTTGACCATTAACGACCTCTGTTGTAATTTTAAAACTCGGTATTGGTTCATATACAACTTTGATATGATGATTTGCATTTATGTTATTAAAAGAATATCCATTTTTAAATGATTGGATATTTTGATTTTTACCATCCACTGTAATAGATTTTATTCGATACTCAGGTTTTGGAGAATAATTAATTCTTCTATTTTCACCCGTTTTTATGTTAAATTGAGAAGAACTAATAGTTCCATTAACGACCTCGGTTGTCACTTTAAATAAAGGCTTAACTTTAACTTCATTAGACAAAAATCCATGTCCATTTATTACTGTCTTTCCTGTATTAGGTGTAGAAATATTGAAATTAGGACTAGTTTTTACCCTGATTATCAAATTATAAGTTTCGCCATTCATTGGCATCGAACCTAAAAATGCAGAAGTTAAGCTGCCTGATACTTTTCTTGAACCTGGGTCATAAGATATTTGACATTCTGAACTGTTCAAAGTTCTTCCAGAGCTATCAGTCATGTAAGCACTATAATATATAAAATTAGGATCAAGAACATCTTCAATAGTGAATGAAGAATATCTAACATAAGCATCAATTCCTAAAATATGAGATTTCTGGGAAATTGTAAATGTTACTCCCGTATTAGGGTTAGCATATTCCAAGGAGGCTGTTTTTCGAGGTCTTTCAGGTTCTGCTAACAATAATGGAGCAGTATCAAAAGTAAACCATAGTGAACCATTTCCTGATATGATCTTAAAAGCTATTTCTCCTTTAAAATCAAAAGAGACTCCGTTGGCAGGAAAATTCGGATGCCCTAATTCGTCTTTAAAACCCTTATTCGTTGTTGCGTGATAGCATTCAATACCATTCCAATTTTCTTGAACAATATTTGAAATTACTTCTTCTGGTTTATCTCTATTTCTTTTCAAGGTATATACATTTTTAATAGGTGATAAAGGAGCAACAGCTTCAGCCATTAAAGTTCCATCAGGCTCCCTGTCATAATAATTTAAAGATCCAAAAGTTGTATATGCCTCCTGGATATATACTCTTGCATTGGGATTTCCCTCTTTAAAAAAGGAAATATGATAATCGCAAGATTCTGTGTGCCAATGCCATACTCCCCTGTAAATAGCATGCGCAAACTTAATGGCTTGGATTTCACTTGTTCCAGGGAAATATTTATTTTTCTTATATCTGATGTTACTTACAGTAATTTTTGCGCCAACTCTTTGATTTTTAAAAGTTCCAACGTAATCATAATAAATAGCAAACGAATCATCTGGTCTTGATTTATTAGGAAATTCCACGTTCAAAACATTAACATTTAAACCTTTATTAAAAGTTTCAGTTAAGTTTATGGCACTACTTCCCGAGATTCTTTCAAATTTAATTTTGCTGATAATGGTATTGTCGAAAATCAAAGTATTCCTAGCAATCATTGAATTTGAGTCTATTTCTTGTATAGGAACAGCATGTATTAATTCTGTTGAAAAAGAAACCAACATTATTAAACAAAGCAAGAAAGGCAACACCTTTTTTAACAAATTTTGATTCATATTTAATCTCCTTTTCTTGTGATTTTTTTGACTTTAGTATATTAAAAAAAAAAAAAAATACAAGTAAAAAAACTAAAAGAGAGTCATGTTCGAAATTTTTTTGTTAAAAATAAACAAGAAATAAAAATTTTTTCATACTATATTTTTATTTTTTGATACTTATTTTTTTGTACAAATAGAACAAGCAGAGGGTAAAAGTCTCTGATTTTTAGACAAATTCATCATTGTTTTTGGCTAATAAATCAATTATAATTAAGATTGCGTAGTTAGGGTGCTACAGCAAAACAAAGAAAGGAAAAAAACAGAAATGCGATTAAGAAAAATACTTTCTGCTTTTTCAGTTGTTGCTTGCTGCGTATGTGTACTCTCAGGAGTACAAGATACCAAACATGTCCAGAAGGATATGTTTGTAGCTTTAGCTGATAATGACCTGATTTCAACGAATCAAGCTGACTTTGAAATAAAAGAAGCTGAAAAAGTAGAAGAAGCCAATGGTTTTATTGTTCAGGAAAAAATAGCAATGAGGCCAGAATACATCTTTGATGATTCAGATGAAACAATGTACACGTTACATTCAACACAGTTAAAAAAGGAACCTTATGACGACGCTGAAATTCAGCAAGATATGAAAAGATTTTCAGAACTTAAAATTACAGGAAAAAATAATTTAAAATATTGGCGCACTAATATCGATGGCGTTGATTATTATGTAAATTCAGAAGAATTAACATCAGATACAAATTATATTTTTACTGTAACTGATGAAATAAAATATTGTTCAGATAATCTTGAAATTTACGAAAAACCAGATTCTTCAAGTGCTGCAATTGCCAGCCTTTCATTTAATGATGAAATCCATATTATTGGAACAAATAACAAATATTACTTAGCAGAAATAAATGGCCAAGAGGGCTATGTTAATAAGAATTTCATTATGAACAATAAAAAACCTACTTACAGCCAAAATACAAGTACCAATGAATTGGAAACTATCTGGGCAATAGTAATGCAAGAAGCAGGAGCAAATTACGAGGGAGCTCTTGCCGTTATGAGCAGTGCTATTAACAGAACTCAAAGTTCCAGATGGAGATATCTTGGAGACACTGTTTATGAGCAGTTAACCGCACCTGGTCAATATTGTTATAGCATTGATACTCACTGGGTTAAATATTTGGGTGGAAACGTTCCTGAAGTTGTTAAACAGGCAGTTGCTGATGGTCTTAATGGCAAAACTAATCATGGTTATACTTGTTTTAGATCTACATCATGTGGAGATCCTTCCAGAGTAAATATTGGAGGAAACTGGTTCTTTGGAGATTAAAAAATCGAGGGGTAGAGAGAGCTTTTGCTCTCTCTTTTTTCTTTGACAAAAAATATATTATGTGTTAGAATTATTTAAGATAAAGGAGGAAGACTATGCCTATTTTAGACAGACATGATATTAATGCTGTTAAAAAGTATCAAAAAGCTAAAAGTAATTTCTTCAAAAATTTTAAGGGAGGAGTTTCCTTATTTAAAATCCAGATTGCCTAGTATGTGGACTAGAAGTGCTTTCATTAGTACTGTTGGTTCTGTATCTTTAGAAGTAGTTAAAAAACATATAGAAGATCAAAAAAACGTATAAAAGAAAGGAGTTTAGCTAATGGCTGAATCAACTGATTCTTTCATTCTTGAATTAACACTTAAAACAAATAAAAATGATTTAGCTGTTTTAGCTAAACGTTTCTTAATCGCTGAAAAGATGTATAATCAAACTTTAAAATTTGCTTTAAAGCAATTAAAGAGAATGAGAGAAAATAAAAATTATCAGCGGAATTTAAATCAATATTTTAAATATAAAAAATTGAATGATAAAGAGAACATTAAACTTTATTCCGATTTGTTGAATTCTATAAGATTGAGTTATTGTTTGTCTGAATATCAACTACATTCTTTTATTAAGGTTCAACAAAAGATGTATAAAAAGAATATTGATAGTAGCACAACTCAAAAAATAGCTACAATGGTTTGGAAATCTGTTCAGACCGTTTTGTTCCAAAAAGGTAAAAAAGTTCATTTCAAAAAATATAATACTTTAACTTCGGTTGAAGGTAAAACTAATAAATCAGGTATTAGATTTATTAACAATAAACTTTGTTGGAATAAAATCAATATTCCTGTTAAGATAAGAAAAAATGATTTTTTCATTCAAGAAAGTTTAACAAATCATAAAATTAAATACTGCAGAATAATTAGGAAACCTTTTAAAAATGGATATAAGTATTTTTTGCAATTAATACTTGAAGGAAAGCCTCCAGCTAAAAGGAGAAATAACGGTTCTTTTAGACAAGCTCCTCATCCTAATTACAGAGTGGGTATAGATATTGGCCCTTCTACTATTGCTGTGTGCTCAAAGGATAAATTACTATTAAAAGAATTAGCTCCTAATTCAAAAGTTTATGATAAACAAATAAATTTTCTTTTAAGAAAATTAGATCGTTCTAGAAGAATTATGAATCCATTAAACTTTAATGAAAATGGAACAATCAAAAAAGGAGTTAAACTTAAATGGATTTACAGTAAAAATTACAAAAAAACATTGTTTAAATTGAAAAATCTTTATAGACTAAAAGCTAATTACATAAAGATGAGCCATAACAAATTAAGTAATGAAATTCTTTCATTCGGAACTAGTATTTTTGTTGAAAAAATGGATTTTAAAGGTCTTCAAAAACGTTCAAAAAAGACCACAATAAATGAAAAAACAGGTAAGTTTAATAGAAAAAAACGTTTTGGTAAGAGCTTAGTAAATAAAGCTCCTGCTATGCTTTTAAGCATAATCGAAAGAAAGCTTAAATACGAAAATAAAGTTTTAAACAAAGTAAACACATCAACATTTAAAGCTAGTCAATATAATCATATTGAAAATACCTATAAAAAGAAAAGCCTCAAAAACAGATGGAATAAAATCAACGGAGAAAAGATACAAAGAGATTTGTATTCTGCATTTTTATTAATGAACAGTAATAACGATTTAAAGAAAACAAATAAACATAGATGTAATAGAACTTATAAATCTTTTAAAAAGAAACATCGTAAATTAATTTGTGGGATGAAAAATAGTAATTTAAAATATCCTAAAAGTTTTGGAATTTAAAAAATACAAATAAAAGGGTGAGCTGCCATCCTATAACAAAATAAACGAAGTAAACTTATGTTGAAAAGTTTTGTTATGAAATACAAATATTTAATAAGAATATATATAAGG
>RCNI01000282.1_pt1 | contig 33153 bp, 26 predicted proteins | sample 2041151 | NCBI WGS metagenome assembly RCNI01 (sample SAMN09708214, study PRJNA481090) | feces metagenome | isolation source: feces | place: Antarctica: Albino Rookery
TAGTAAAACTTGCAGATTTATCAAAGACTTTTATAAACTAAAATATTGAATATCAGTAGATAAAGATGCTTTTAAGGGACGACTATTTAGTTAAATATACCTATATATGCTGAGTCTTCATAGCATGATTTTCCAGCATAATTACATTCTGATGGAAAATCAACAATGCATTCAAGAACAATCGATCAAACAAAAAAATCCGCAAATACCTAAAAGACATTTGCGGATTTACCCTTATGATTACAATATGCTGATTATTTCTTCAAAGCAGCAATATTTTCTTTCAATGTAGCGATTTTAGTTTCAGCATCAGCCTGTTTTTTACGTTCCATTTCAATAACATTAGCCGGAGCCTTGCTGACAAAACGTTCATTGCTCAATTTCTTCAATACGCTTTGCAAGAATCCTTCCTGATACTTCAAATCTGCCTCAAGTTTCTTCAACTCTTCTTCGACATTGATCAAGTTACCCAATGGAACTGCATATTCAGTAGTACCTACAATGAATGCAGAAGCACCGTTTTCTTTTGCTTCAACGCTATCGATAGAAGACATATTACACAATTTGGCAATGATGCAATTATAAGCAGCAACAGGACTTTCACCAACCACCTGAAGAGTCAGCACTTCTTTCTGAGCGATGTTCTTCTGCAAGCGGATAGTACGAATACCAGAAATTACTTCCTTCACTGTTTCAAACTGAGCTACGATACCTTCGTTGAAGGTCTTGTCGATATCGAGAGTCTGAACCATGATACTTTCACCTTCCTTACGATCGTAGATATGCTGCCACAATTCTTCTGTGATGAACGGCATGAATGGATGAAGCAGTTTCAACAGTTTATCAAAGAAATCCAAAGTCTTTTCAAGAGTTACTTTATCGATAGGCTGGCCATATGCTGGTTTAATCATTTCCAAATACCAACTTGAGAATTCATCCCAGAACAACTTATACACAGCCATCAAAGCTTCGCTCAGACGATATTTGCTGAACAAATCTTCCACTTCCACTGCAGTCTTAGACAACATAGCATCAAACCATTCAGTTGCTACACGAGCATATTCCGGCTGTTCGATTTCTGCTACATTCCATCCTTTAACCAATCGGAAGGCATTCCAGATCTTATTGTTGAAGTTACGTCCCTGTTCACACAATGCATCGTCAAACAAGATATCATTACCAGCAGGAGCAGCCAACATCATACCCATACGTACACCATCAGCACCGTATTTATCGATCAAATCCAATGGGTCTGGTGAGTTACCAAGTGACTTAGACATCTTACGACCTAATTTGTCACGAACGATACCGGTAAAATATACATTCTTGAACGGCATTTCACCCATATATTCATAACCGGCCATAATCATACGAGCCACCCAGAAGAAGATGATATCTGGACCTGTTACCAAGTCTGCTGTCGGATAGTAATATTTAATTTCTTCGTTGCCCGGATTATTGATACCATCAAACAATGAGATAGGCCACAACCATGAAGAGAACCAAGTATCCAAACAATCTTCATCCTGACGAAGGTCTTCTACCTTCAAGTTAGCATCCCCAGTCTTTTCAATAGCCAATTTCAAAGCTTCTTCAGCTGTTTCAGCTACCACGAAACCACCTTGAGGAAGGAAATAAGCCGGGATACGATGTCCCCACCACAACTGACGGCTGATACACCAGTCTTTGATGTTCTCCATCCAATGACGATAAGTGTTCTTATATTTTGCAGGATAGAATTTCAAACGATCTTCCATTACTGGAGGAAGTGCGATATCAGCAAAGTGCTGCATCTTCAAGAACCACTGCATAGACAATTTCGGTTCAATTGCTACATTTGTACGTTCAGAGAAGCCAACCTTGTTTGTATAAGCCTCAACCTTTTCCAAAAGATCAGCAGCTGCCAAATCTTTTTCAATCTGTTCACGAACATCAAAACGATCCATACCAACGTACATTCCAGCAGCTTCACTGATTGTACCGTTATCGTTAAAGATGTCGATAGATGGAAGATTATATTTTTCACCCAACATGTAGTCATTAACGTCGTGGGCAGGAGTTACTTTCAAGCAACCAGTACCGAATTCGATATCAACGTATTCGTCTTCAATAACCGGAATGACACGTCCCACTAATGGAACAATGACTTTCTTGCCCTTCAACCACTGATTCTTCGGGTCATTCGGATTGATACACATAGCCGTATCACCCATGATAGTTTCAGGACGAGTAGTTGCCACTACTGCATAACGACCTTCTGCGTCGCCTTCTACCTTATAACGAAGATAATACAATTTGCTATGCTCTTCTTTATAAACAACTTCTTCGTCAGAAAGAGCTGTCAAAGCTTTCGGGTCCCAGTTAACCATACGAACCCCACGGTAAATCATGCCTTTATTGTAAAGGTCACAGAACACTTTGATTACTCCCTTACTACGAGTTTCATCCATTGTAAAGGCAGTACGGTCCCAATCACAAGAAGCTCCCAATTTACGAAGCTGCTTCAAGATAATGCCTCCGTGCTCTTCTGTCCATGCCCAAGCATGTTTCAAGAACTCTTCACGAGTAAGATCCGTTTTCTTGATACCCTGCTGTGCGAGTCTGTTTACCACCTTCGCTTCAGTAGCAATAGAAGCATGGTCAGTACCCGGTACCCAACAAGCATTCTTTCCCATCATACGTGCACGACGTACGAGAATATCTTGAATGGTATTATTTAGCATGTGGCCCATGTGAAGGACGCCCGTTACATTTGGCGGTGGAATAACGACGGTGTAAGGTTCACGTCCGTCTGGTTTAGAACTGAATAGTTTGTTGTCCAGCCAATACTGGTACCATTTACCCTCTACTTCCGCAGGGGTATATTTACTTGCTAATTCCATTTATAATAGTTTTTTAATTGTTTTCAAATAAATCGGTTGCAAAATTAATAAAAGATGTTGAATTAACTAAAAGGTTTATTGAGGAAAAAGGAATCAACACCAAGAATTTGGCCAACGAAATAGAAGGAGAAGAGTCCTTTATCTAAAGTTAGATTCCTTTTTCTCATCATTTTCCTACATTGCAGTTGCAACAAACAGGGGCAAAAGAGATGAAGCTATCCTTACTCCCGATATTCCTTAAGCACTTCAAGCAACCGATCATTCTCTGGACGAGTACCTACCGTAATACGCAGACAATGACGGCACAATACGATATTGGTCCGATTGCGCACTACAATTCCTTTTTCCACCAAGTATGCATATAATTTTCGGGCTTCCCCCACCCGTACCAAGAAGAAATTCGCATCGGACGGATAAACCTGCTTGCAGCAGGGCAGTTTTTTGAATTCATTCATCAAGCGTTTCCGCTCTCCCAATAAAGACTCCACCCATTCCTGCACTCGATAATAACGTCCCACCATATCCAAAGCTTCCCGTTGAGTAAGGAGATTGATATTGTAAGGATATTTTATCTTATTCATCAATTCTACAATAGATTCCGAAGCAAAAGCCATTCCCAGCCTGATAGCGGCACAGCCCCATGCTTTGGAAAAAGTCTGAAGAATAACCAAATTGGGAAATTCTCCCAAGTATCGAATAAAAGAAGGAGTATCAGAGAAATCGATATACGCTTCATCAAGCACCACAATTCCTTGGAACTGACTCACCAAACGGATGATCTCCTCGGCATTCAAGTCATTGCCCGTTGGATTATTAGGCGAGCACAGAAAAATCAACTTGGTGAAATCATCACAAGCATCCAGCAAATCAGAAGCCTTGAACTGAAAAGAAGCATCCAGCAACACTTTGCGGTACTCAATGTCGTTCACCTCGGCACACACCTCATACATTCCATAAGTCGGTGCAATGGCTACCACATTATCTACACCAGGACGACAAAACACCCGAAACAACATATCAATGGATTCGTCACTGCCATTACCCAAGTAAATTTGTTCCGGACGCACCGATTTGATGGTTGCGATCCGTTTCTTCAAGTCTTTCTGTAACGGGTCAGGATAACGATTGTTCGGAGCATTGTAAGGGTTTTCATTCGCATCCAAAAAGATAGATGCGTCATTCCCCGCATATTCTTTCCGAGCAGATGAATACGGTTTCAAATTCCAAACATTCGGTCGAACCAAATCTTTCAATTCTTTCATTTTTCATTCTCCCTTCAAAATAAGCCACCTAATATAATCAAAACATACCAAACCAGCAAAGCCCCCAGTATCTGCCACCTTCGCTCCAAAAGGAGGAAGGAGTTTTTCAAAGGAAGCCTGTCAACTTCCTTCAAAAAACCCCTTCACTTATTCAATAGCTAACCGGTCCATTCTGTTAATCAACGTCCAATTCAATAGTATAAGTCTTGCCCGGTTCAAAATCCGGTTGGTATACCATCAAGAAGTTTTCATCCAAAGCCACTTTCCACTGTTGGCCTGCAGCCAAACGAGGATTGTTCAAGCGTTCTGGGAAGAAATAACTGAACGGCAAGTCAAGCACATGCTCTTCTTTAAAATGATTACCTTGCATACGTTCCAATGAGAAATTGTCTTTTGTGGTAATCGTTACGATGCATTTCTTTCCTTGAATTTCAGAAGAAACTGTAAAATCATTCTCTTCCGCTATTTCCTGCAAACGAACATTCCATTTCGGATCACCATAATAAGCAAGGACATCACGATCATGCAAGAATCCCAAATGAGTTTCTGTCGCTTCCTTTATCGCTGTAGAATCCTGAATAACCTGAATGCCACTTTCAAAGCGGTCTTCCACATCAAACGGGAACTTCAAGGTTGCCATCTTCGGATCCATCTCGTTCAACTGATACATCATATCTTGCTGGTTCAAATAGAAAGCCTCAGCTGCTGTATAACGTCCAGGGGTAGTCAGCCAATATTTCAAGCCTCCCCAACCGTTACGACCATACCAAGTGGTTACTACATACCCTACCATAGTAGCAGCATTACCGCTATTCATCCAAGCAATGGCCATACTTTCTTTCGTGTTATTGACATTTGCAATCAGGCAATTTCCAATCGGCAGGTAGATTTTCCGTTTACCACTTTCTACCAAATCTTTCGGATGATCCTTGAAATCCATATAAAGGACGCCATTCTTCGGTTTGATATTACCCAAAGAAAAAGGCATTTCCAAGTTTCTTTCTGTTGCATGAGCGGCAGTCACCACCAAATCCGGATTGATTTCCGCATAAATATCATAGAATTTCTGCATTTCTTCTTCAGGATCTGCAGCTTCACGGAATACGAATTTACCTTTCTGACCATGAACAGGGACATCACGTTTAGTCAAAGGAAGCTGATGAGTAACCACTTCCTGTCCGGGACCTTTCTTCTCTCCCCAGAGCCCTTCCTGATGGTCATCCAACCAAGCATAACGGTTAAACCATTTGGCACTGTTCAATTCCATAATGGTAGAAACCGCATCCTTAACCACCAAAGGTTCAGTAGAATTCTTCACCATCTTCATGGCAGCATCAGCATCATAGCCGGTAATTACTCCCCAAAGGAAATCAGCATAGATATCATCATCCACCTGACGACTCATCTGATTCAGATGAATAATGTAATCTCGTCCCAAATTCTCAGGCTTTTCTACCAGAGCGACATACCTCGGATTCATTTTTTGAATCAAAGGCATTACCTCATCGATTGAATTTTCGTAAGAAGCAAGGTTAGCTTGATGTTTGTCGACCAAAGCAGTCGCCACTTGCGACCAAGCACTGTCCGCTTGGATTCCACGTCCTGCGATTACGAGATAATCGCTACTCTGACTAACAGGCTGCTGCTGACAACCTGCAACTACCAGCCCTAAGGCAACAAAAAAATTAGAAATTTTCATGTCTGTTGTTTTTATGTTTTTCATTTTACAAATATACAAATCTTTTGTATATTCGAGTTATTTACAAAGGATTTACATCTTCATCCTCCACTTCGCATCCTCGAAAGAACATCTCCTCATGTGCCTTTTCCTGCGGGAAAGTAAAATAAGTACAAACCGCCTTCGTACACAATTCATTGGCTTGATTATAAATGCAAGCCTCAACCAAGATAACATTCCTTCTCTTTTCTTTTATGGATGAACGAAGCAGGATATAATCGTCTTTAGTGGAAATAGGCTTCAAATAGCGAGTTTCCATTTTGGAAGTGACACCAGTAGTCTGAAGTTTACGTACAATCACCCATGCACAGATTTCATCCAACAGCACAGCCTGAATGCCTCCATGAAGGGTATTGAGCCATCCTTGATACTTTGCTTCCGGATGCCAGACACTGACAATCTCATCACCGTCCTCATAAAATTCCATCTTCACGCCCGCTTCATTATCCGGTGCACAACCGAAACAGAAGTAGCCGTCCATATTTTTCCAAGGATTGACAATCTTCTTCATCGTTCTGATTTAAAATTCAAAGTCTACACAGGCACGATCTGCTTTCGCGTCTTTGATTATTCCAGCAGCCGCAACATGTGCCGGATGTACAGCATACGCTTTGACATCATCCAATGAGTCGAAAGCACTTTCCAAACAAATATCCCATTTTTCAGCAGGATTGGTATTCAAACCGACATATACCTGTCTGATAAAATCAATATCTTTGGGCAATGCTTCTATAGCTGCCTTAAAGCGATTCATGATATCCAATTTCTCTTCTTCCGATAGAGAATCTTTTAATTTGAACAAAACAATGTGCTTAACCATAGTTGTAATTATTATATATTATTGTATTTTTGTAATATGCAAATATATAAATTAATTTTCAAAAATATATTATGATTATTATCGGAATTGCCGGAGGTACAGGCTCTGGAAAAACAACTGTAGTTAAGCGCATTATTGAAAGTCTTTCTGAAAACGAAGTAGCCGTACTTCCTTTAGATTCCTACTATAAAGACAGCAGCCACATCCCAATGGAAGAAAGACAAAACATCAATTTCGATCATCCAAATGCTTTTGATTGGGAATTGCTTTCCAAACACATAACCATGCTACGTAACGGTGAAGCAATTGAACAACCTATCTATTCATACATTACCTCTACCCGCCAGAAGGAAACCATCCACATTGAACCGCGTAAGGTAGTAATCATAGAAGGCATTCTGGCTCTAAGTGATAAAAAACTAAGAAAATTAATGGACCTCCGCATTTTTGTGGACGCTGATCCAGACGAACGTCTGATTCGTGTAATCCAACGTGACGTTATCGAACGAGGCAGAACGGCCGAAGCTGTTATGGAGCGCTACGTAAAAGTACTGAAACCAATGCACTTGGAATTTATTGAGCCCGCAAAACGCGTAGCCGATTTGATTATTCCTCAAGGAGGACATAATGAAAAGGCCATCCGCATCTTGAAACTGTATATTGAAAAGATTTTAGGCCGATGAGACAGAAACTCCTTTTCTCTCTGACAGCATGCATTGTCGGAATATTATTGATCGTCACTTACCAAATATCCCGAAGACAGCAGACTAATCAAGACATGCAGGAAACGTCGGTCGACTTGCCGCAAATCATTGAAAGAGGAGAACTGGTTGTACTTACCATCAACAGCCCCACGTCCTTCTTCAATTACCGAGGCGAAAACATGGGATTCCAATACGAACTGGCTCAAGTGTTCTGCCATTCCCTCGGAATCAAATTAAAGATTCAGGCAGTGAATGGAGAAGATGAACTTGTACGCCAGCTGTTAGCGGGAAAAGGAGACCTTATAGCCTATAATCTGTCGGTGACCAAATCAAGAAAAGACAGCTTGCTGTTCTGTGGAAACGAACGCATCTCACACCAAGTCATCGTTCAGCGAAGAGATAAGAATGTTCTGAAAGACGTCACTCAACTCATCGACAAAGACATCTATGTACTGCCAGGAGTCTACTCTGAAAGATTAGAAAATCTAAATGACGAACTTGGCGGCGGCGTCCGCATACATAAAATAACCAATGACAGCTTAGTCTCAGAAGATTTGATGAATTGGGTAGCCGAAGGTAAAATTGACTATACCGTATCGACTAATGAACTGGCAAAAGTAAGTCGGACTTACAATCCCAATCTGAACATTGCCTTAAAAATCAGTTTTGACCAGCGTTCTTCTTGGGCAGTCAAGAAGACTTCTCCCCTATTGGCCGAAGCAATCGACAAATGGTTTGACGAAAACGGTGAAACATCGCTGGTACAATCCATCAACCAAAGATACTTTGGGACCGACAAACACACGTCACACGGAACCATCCTTTCACTTGCTGATGGAAAGATTTCACATTTCGATGATTATTTCCGCCAATATGCAAAAGAAATAAATTGGGACTGGAGACTTCTTGCTTCTCTTGCATACTCCGAATCCAATTTTGATCCAACCGTCGTATCTTGGGCCGGTGCCAAAGGATTGATGCAACTCATGCCTGCCACCGCACATGCCTATGGGGTACCGGCTGGCAAGGAAAGTGATCCAGAAGAAAGCATAAAGGCTGGAGTAAAATACATTGCTGCGTTACAGAAGATTTTCAAGAAGGTAACAGACCGAAACGAACAAACGAAATTCGTTTTGGCGGCATACAATTCTGGAGCCGGACACGTACTGGATGCCATGGCATTGACAAAAAAATACGGAGGAAACTATCTTCTTTGGGACAACCAAGTAGAAAAATACCTTCTTTTGAAAAGCCATAAACAATACTACCAAGACCCTGTATGCAAAAATGGATATTTCCGAGGACAAGAAACGTACCGCTTTGTCCGTGCCGTTACCGATAGAGCCAAAATGTATCAGTTGAAAATCAAAGAAAAATAAAGAAATCATCAAGACCGCTCAGTCTGAATCAAACTTCAGAAGGGTATATACAATAAAAGTGATTGCTGACAACAGCAATCACTTTTTCTATGATAACCTCTAACCATCTCTTCGTCAACATGACAAGGAAACTGAAAGCCGACCCTATCTGTCAACAGAAAAGCACATGTCATTTAAACATATCCACTACTTTGATGAGTTCACTAGTATCCATTACTCCACTCTGCCGCCACAACTGCTTGCCTTCTTTAAAAATCATCAGAGTCGGAATAGTCTGAATAGAATATCGTAACGCAATATCCCTATTTTTATCTACATCAATTTTTATTATACGTACAGAAGTACCTTCTTCTTCCTTTACACGAAGTAAAATAGAAGACATCGCCTTGCACGGATTACACCAATCAGCATAAAAATCCACCAAAACAGGAACAGGCGATGAGATTATATCTTTAAACGTTTCCATAAACACTATTAAGCACTAGTATTCTTTATTTTTAGATAAAACATTTGGCTTTTGTGTTTTGTTCACATACCCATCTTTTTTTACACGCTTTTTAAATCACGACACAATCAAAAGTAGCTAAAAAGGAGGCGGGAACAAAGAAAAAGCTACAAATGTACCTGTGATTCGAAACTGAGACAACGAAGCAAGTCCTCAAAATAATATTTTTATTTTTTTGATTTAAATGTTTTGTTTTGAACAAATGTTCAGTATCTTTGCATCATAAAACAAAAAAATATGTGTCCACGTCCCAAAAACATACGTAGAATCAGTGAAGCTCCCATAACCATCGGCTTTTATCCGATAAAGTGCAAACACTACTCATCTATCGAATTACACTTTGAAGAATATGAGTCCATCCGACTCTGTGATTACGAGAACATGACTCAAGCAGAAGCCGCCGAGCAGATGGGTATCTCACGTCCCACACTGACTCGTATTTATGGAAGTGCGAGACAAAAGGTTGCAAAAGCCCTTGTGGAACAATGCGGAATAACCATTGAAGGAGGAAGTGCATACATTGAAAGCAAATGGTACCAATGCGAAAAGTGTGGCATGGTTTTCAATAATGTCGACCCTTCACAAAGACCGGAAACCTTGCGCTGCCCATCTTGCAAAAGCAACCTTATACACGTTTACAACGAAGAAACCAACTCAAAAACAAATAACAATATGAAAAAAATTGCCCTTCCAACCAGAGACGGTGTTATCGACAACCACTTTGGACATTGTGAATTCTACACCATTTTGACTATCAACGAAGAGAACCGAATCGTCAACACTGAAACCATTCCTTCTCCACAAGGATGCGGCTGTAAATCAAACATTGCCAGCAAATTTGAAGAAGACGGAGTTACACTTATGTTAGCAGGAAACATGGGAGCAGGCGCTCTACAAAAACTTTCTGCACATGGCATTGAAGTAATAAGAGGATGTAGCGGCCCAATCATGGAAGTTGCAAACGCTTATTTGGAAGGAAAACTTGAAGATTCAGGTGTAGGCTGCCAGCATCATGGCGACGGCGAACATACTTGCCATCATCATGAGGGAGGTGAACATACCTGTCATCACCACGAATAATCTGAGTAAGGAGTTCTGGCTTGCTGAGGAGATTCTAAACATGAATCGAATCATCTCCTCTCTTGCCGTCTTTCCAGAGTAAGAAACAATAAGCTCTATCATTTCCTGCAACAAGGAATTGATGGAGCTTTTTTTAATGATATGCCTAAAGGAATAGCGACATTCCGCCGGACAAAGCATACAAAGAAGGACTCGACCAAGGTCACCTCTCAGCAACCTCTACATGCTGAGGTTCCAATCTGACAATCTCACCCAATTCCGGAATAACCACCTTCATGTTACGCTTCTTGGCCTCTGCGGCAAACACATGAGGCGGATCAAACAAAGGTTCTTGCGACAAATCGAACGTTCCATAATGCATGGGGATTGTCACACAAGCATGCATATCGGACGAAGCAGTCAACGCATCATAAGGAGATATATGATTCGGCTTCATAAACCAACGCGGCTTATACGCACCGATTCCAATCATACAATAATCTATGTGAGAGAAGAAATTAGGCAGTTCCTTAAAATGATGAGCATAGCCCGTATCTCCACTGTTATAAATGGTAATGCCACCGGCTTCTATCATAAAAGCTCCCCACAGGCGAGCCCCTCCATCGCTCACTCCCCGCTTGCTCCAATGCAAAGAAGGCAGAAAAGTCAGACGCAGTTTGTCACCTTTATGCTGCTGATACCAGCCGGCCTCAATGACCTTGAGCTGAGGGAACCAACTCTTTATCAAGGCACCTGTACCCATGCCGCAAAAAAGTACCATTTGCGGATTAGCCTCGACCAATACAGCAACGCTGGCCTTATCCAAATGGTCAAAGTGATCATGACTAATCAGCAGATAATCTATATGAGTGAAGATAGAAGGATTGGCAGGTAATGGACTCCGACGTTTTACAAACGGAATATTGCCAAAAACAGGGTCAATCATGAAACGCTTGCCCCCCAACTGAAGGAAGAAAGAGTTGTGCCCCAACCAAATCAAAGAGTTTCCTTGCACATCGTCCAATGAAGACAAGAAGTGTACATTCGGATTCCATTTGACGGTTCTTTTTTCTTTTCCTTGAGGATTGGACGGAAAGTTCCATTTCAAGACATTCTTGATACCCGGTTTCCAGCGATGCTGACGATTGAAAAACTTTCCTCCCGCTGTAGGATTCCCTCTCCAGTGAGGATTCACCGTACGCAAGCATTCATTCTCACAAAAAAAGATTTTATTATCGCCCATATTCCCTCCGTTTCTGTTCTAATCAAACGAAAAAAGCCGGAGACAAAGCCTATCTAAAGCCCAGTCTTCCGGCATTTCATATTTTGCAAATTCCTTATTTCTCCAATAGTTCCTTCAAAAAGACGTCCAGTTCTTCGTCGAGTCCCTTCAGAAGTTCCTCGCTGAGCAACAAAGTATCCTCATCGTCTACCAAAAGCAATTCTACCACCGTTTCCTTGTCATCATCTACCAAAACAAAGGAATAAGGTTTAAGAAGGTTCAATTTGTCAAACAATCCCTGATTCTTCATAGAAACGAGTTCTTCACGAAAGATCGGTTCTATGTCCTTGTAAAAATCGGTTCCTTCATACTGCATCCATTCGTCAATGACGGTCGATGATAAAAGTTCGTCATCATCGTTATAAATAACCAGTTCACCTGTTTCCTGTCTTGGCTGTAAATGAATGTCTGTAATTACAGAATTCTCTCCACCGGTCTTGTATCTGCTGACGGCTTCAGAAATGGAGGAGACGATGGCTGATCGTGATTGTTCACTAATATTCATGTCTATTATTTTTTATACCTTCAAATGTACAAAAAAAATCGTTTACGCAAAACAATCAAACTAAATTTTATCTTTGAAAACGGCTCATTTGCATTTTCAGACTGGAAACTTGTTTTATTCGTTCGGGCATCCTCTCTGAATAGCGTTTGATAAGCAGTTCCTCTTCAGAACCTTTCTTCGAGTACTTCTTTGCTTTATCCAACCATTCAATGGCTTTCTCCATATCTCCTGTCATTTCATACGACAAGGCGATATTATAAGCAGCCTGCGACTTTGCGGAACCTTTTTTCAATCGGCTGTATAACTCTTCCCATATTTTTTGGGCTTCCGACCATTCACCCTCTCTTACCCAAACCGCGGCATCGCGCATTTCTACGCTACCACCTGTAAAGTAAAGACGTTCTGTGGTTTGCCAGACAGGAACCATTTTATTAGCTATGCGCTCGGCCGAAGAGACTGCCGCATCATGCAGCACATCCTTTTCAGAGACCCCAGCATTCACATTCCAGAACAAGCTGTCGGTCAAGTTCAATGTTTGGAGAGGTTGCTTACGTTCTGGAACGTACAAGCGTACCACCGGCGTATATTTTGCCTTCAACACTGGAAGGGAAGCATCCCATTCGGGATACTGTATCAATTCTTTTGAAGTCTGTACCCACAATTGTTCAAACGACACCACCATGTCAACATCCAATTGTTCGGACAACGCCTGTACCTGCTCTTGAGAAAGTTTGGTTTCGTACGTAGCAGCTGAAGCTGTAGAAGATTGCAGTGCAGAATCGCAGATAATCACTTCATCAAAATACTTGCTGTCGGCCAAAGCTCCCGCCAGTGCTTCTGTACTCGTCGTCCCGTCGCCATCCAACAGACCAAGGGTCAATATATTTTCTTGAGGAGCACTTCGCAACGGCATATTATTCACCACCCCTACCCGGCGAACCTGATTCGGGAAAAAGACTTCAGCAGGATGAAGTTGGTCATATCTCAGCACATCAATCGAACTGCAGGCACTCATCACACTTAGCAGTGCCAAACCCACCATCACTCGATTTTTTTTCATAATTTATCGTTTTAGACAGGCAAAAATAACATTTTATCAGAAAAAACATTCTTAAAAGACCATAAAAAAAGACCGCTCTCCTTAAAGAGCAGTCTTTTTGTTATCTTTTTAATCAGGTATTAAACCTTACCTTTTCCGTGACAGTTCTTATATTTCAAACCGCTACCACATGGACAAGGATCGTTACGGCCTACAGTATGTTCGGCACGATAAGGTTCCTGTTTCTGGTCACGAGTATCTCTACCTGCAGCATCACGCTGGCTTGGATCATTCAAATCCACTTTTTCTTCTCTATACTGCTGACGACGCTGAACAGGTTCTGGAGCTGCTTCACGCACTTGTTCCGGTTCTGGAACAGGAATCTGTCCACGCATCAATACAGATACTGTGTTATTATTAATCTTGCTGACCATGTCATCAAACAAATGAACTGATTCAAGTTTGAAAATCAACAACGGATCTTTCTGTTCGTAGCTTGCATTCTGTACAGAATGTTTCAACTCATCCAATTCACGCAAGTTTTCTTTCCATGCTTCATCGATAGTATGCAACAAAATAGCTTTTTCGAAAGCCTTGACAATAGCCTTAGACTCTGTTTCATAAGCTTCCTTCAAGTTGACAGAGATGTTATACATGCGTTTGCCGTCAGTAATAGGAATCATGATGTTTTCATACATCTGGCCCTGCAATTCGTAAACCTGCTTGATGACCGGATTAGCAATCTGAGCCATACGTTCTGTCTTACGTTTGAAGAGTGCCATAGCTGCCTGGAATGCAGTTTCAGCCAAATCATCCTTACGCTTGCTAGCGAAATCCTGTTCTGAGAATGGCACTTCCATAGCCAAAGTCTGAAGCATCTCCATCTTGACATCATCGTAAGAAGCCAATTCCACAGCATTTGCACAACGGTCCCAAATCATGTTGACGATATCCATACCGATACGTTCACCCATCAATGCATGGCGACGTTTCGTATAGACTACAGTACGCTGCTTGTTCATCACGTCATCGTACTCCAACAAACGTTTACGGATACCGAAGTTGTTTTCTTCTACCTTCTTCTGAGCTCGTTCAATAGAATTTGAAATCATCTTGTGTTCAATCATTTCACCTTCCTTGAATCCCAACTTATCCATAACGGTCGCAATACGGTCTGAAGAGAACAGACGCATCAAGTCATCTTCCAAAGACACGAAGAATACAGAAGAACCCGGGTCACCCTGACGTCCTGCACGACCACGCAACTGACGGTCAACACGACGTGATTCATGACGTTCTGTACCGATGATAGCCAAACCGCCAGCAGCTTTCACTTCTGCGCTCAACTTGATATCAGTACCACGACCTGCCATGTTGGTAGCAATGGTCACTGTCTTGCCCAAACCAGCTTTCGCTACGATTTCAGCTTCTTTCTGATGCAACTTCGCATTCAATACATTGTGCTCAATCTTACGCAAGGTAAGCATCTTGCTCAACATTTCTGAAATTTCTACCGAAGTAGTACCTACTAGAACAGGACGACCTGCTTCTACCATCTTTTCTACTTCTTCAATAACCGCTTTATATTTTTCACGTTTAGTCTTATAAACGCGGTCATTCATATCGTTACGAAGAATTGGACGGTTGGTAGGAATAACTACCACATCCAATTTATAGATATCCCAAAATTCGCCTGCTTCTGTTTCTGCTGTACCGGTCATACCAGAAAGCTTGTGGTACATACGGAAGTAGTTCTGCAAAGTAATGGTAGCGAATGTCTGTGTAGCAGCTTCTACCTTTACTCCTTCTTTCGCTTCAACAGCCTGGTGCAAACCATCGCTCCAACGACGACCATCCATGATACGGCCAGTCTGTTCGTCTACAATCTTCACCTGTCCGTCCATTACCACATAATCTGTATCCTTTTCGAACATGGTGTAAGCCTTCAGCAACTGATTGATGGTATGAACACGTTCTGCCTTGATAGCATAGTTAGTCATCAACTCATCTTTCTTAGCCAACTTGTCATCATCGCTCAAATCTTTTTCATTTTCCAATTCAGACAACTGAGCAGCGATGTCAGGTAAAACGAATAAGGTAGGATCCTGAGAATTACCGGTAATCAAGTCTACACCCTTATCGGTCAAGTCTACACTCTTCAATTTTTCATCGATCACGAAATACAAAGGTTCTACCGCTTCAGGCATACGTTTGTTGTTCGCTTCCATGTAAATTTCTTCAGTCTTCAGCATTCCAGCCTTAATACCCGGTTCACTCAAGAACTTGATTAAAGCCTTGTTCTTTGGAAGAGCTTTATGACTACGATACAATGACAAGAAACCAGCTTCTACATCTTCTTTCTTGTCAGAAGCAATCAAGCGTTTTGCGTCTGCCAAATATTGAGTAGCGAGTTTGCGCTGTACTTCAACCAAACGTTCAACCAATGGACGAAGCACTTCAAACAACTGTTCATCACCTTTTGGAACCGGTCCTGAGATAATCAACGGAGTACGAGCATCATCAATCAATACAGAGTCCACCTCATCGACAATGGCATAATTGTGTTTGCGCTGCACCAAATCTTTAGGGCTGTTCGCCATATTGTCACGCAAGTAGTCGAAACCGAATTCATTGTTAGTACCGAAAGTAATATCGGCCATGTAAGCCTGACGACGTGCTTCTGAGTTAGGCTGATGCTTATCAATGCAATCTACACGCAAGCCGTGGAACATATAGAGAGGACCCATCCATTCAGAGTCACGTTTAGCCAAATAGTCATTGACAGTTACTACATGTACACCATTGCCTGTCAACGCATTCAAGAAGACCGGAAGGGTACCCACCAAAGTCTTACCTTCACCGGTTGCCATTTCAGCAATCTTTCCTTGATGCAAAACGACACCACCGAACAACTGTACATCGTAATGTACCATGTTCCATTTCATATCATTGCCACCAGCTACCCAATGAGTCTGCCAAATCGCCTTATCCCCTTCGATACGTACGAAATCCTTACCCATTCCAGCCAATTCGCGGTCAAAATCGGTAGCTGTCACTACAATTTCGTCATTTTCAGAGAAACGACGTGCTGTATCCTTTACAATAGAGAATGCTTCAGGAAGTACATCGTTCAATGCTTTTTCATACTTGTCGAGAACTTCTTTTTCCAGTTTGTCAATCTGAGCAAACAAAGCCTCACGTTTCTCAAGATCAGTTGATTCAATGGTAGCCTTCAACTCCTCTACCTTCTTGCTTTCTTCCGCTGCAGAATCCTTAATATACTTTTTAAGTTCTTCTGTCTTTGCACGAAGTTCATCATCACTTAGCTTCTGAATTCCAGGATAAGCAGCCTTAACTTTCTCTACCCATGGCTGGATTTCTTTCATGTCGCGAGAAGCCTTGTTCCCGAACAACTTGCTAATAAATTCATTAAATCCCATTATGTATTTTGTTTTTATTATTTCAAAAGATAGATTTTTTCACCATTTTTCACTCAATGGTGCACAAAGATAGTTAAATTGCCAGTATTACAGGCATTATACCCGCATTATTATTTACAAATGCCGGTCAAAGGAGAAGCAGAAGCTGCATTCGGTGCACGAATGCGCATAAAGTGAGCTACAGTAGGAGCTATTGTAGCTATCTTAGTTGGAGTGAATAATATTTCAGGTTTAACATTGGCTCCCATAAAAATGAGAGGCACAGAAGCATAGGCCTCACGCACCACGGTAGTAGTCTGAGAATAATCATTCACCACAGACCAACCTGGCATGACCTCAATATACAAATCGCCTGATGACTTCTGCGAGAATGAGTTACGAATCTTATCGATGTGAGGTTCCCAAGCACCTAAGAGCAGACGCTGTGCGGAATAGACAGCACGTACGCCACTCATCTGCACGATGAATTCCTCCGAACGTTTCATGACTTCGTTCAGATTCAATTTCTTATCCTCAATGAGTTTATGGTTCAAATAGATTTCATGTTCCAAATAGGTATCCACATATTGCCCCTGACCATAAATGGCCATCAGATACATATTCAAAAGGGCTGCACAGCGCTTGATGTGGAATTCACCGCCCGGAATACGGTATTGAGCCGGGTCTGCGGGCTCTGGCGAATGGTATCCGGTAGAAGTTATGAAGAACAAAGTGTTCTTCAATCCGACTTTACGTTCTACAATATCGAGCAAATCTCCAATAGAATTATCCAAACGTACGTATACGTCCTGTATTTCCATGGGAAGTTCGGTCTTCGATTTATGGTCGTAGTTGCCTGCATAGTATGACAATGCCAACAAATCTGGCACATTGTCAATACCGACATGCGTATGAGTCAGACAAGCTTTAACGAGTCGGTTCACCTCATCGTTCGCATACGGACTTGTCTTGTATTTACGGTATTTCTCACGACGTTCGTCTGAAAAATTATGCTTGAAGGTAACTTGCTTTACTTCAGAAGTGACATAACGGTAAACATTGACAGGCAAATACGGCTCCCATTTCACGTTATCAATGCGAAAATTCAAGCCCTCCCGATCGTTGAAATTGGAAACCCATTGAGGGAAACTGCCGTAATACGTACTTCCACTCCATTTTCCGTCAACGTCGTTCAACCAAAATGCACCATCGGCTGCATGACCAGCTGAAAGAATGGCCATTTCACGGGTAGGAGCTATCGCATACACTTCAGCTGTACCCTGTGTAGCAACCTTCAACTCATCTGAAAGAGTAGAAGCGGACAAGTGTTTCGGTGAAGTGCTTTCAGAAGTATAAATACCCATAAAAGCCAAATCATCCACACTCTTTACCACACAGAGAGAATTACGGTCCATCCAATAATCCCCTACGATTCCATTGTAATAAGGTGTAGTTCCTGTATAGATGGAAGCTGTAGCAGAAGAAGGATCTGGACTGTAAAAATCATATTCCGCGTTCATGTAAACGCGTCCTTCTTGAAACAAACGCTTGAAGCCTCTTTCTCCATACAGGGAAGAGAATGCTTCTATATAGTCTGTACGAAGTTGGTCGATAGTCAATCCGACCACCAACTTCGGGGATGAGGCAGCTGTCTGTGCCTGTAATCCCGCCAGCACTATTGCAGTAAGCAATGATGTCAAAAACAAGCGTTCTTTCATGTTATTATTTCATTTCTATTACTTGACGATTGCCGAACGTCTTTTCAGAGGTATTTTCTTGAATCCACCCTCCGCCTGGGATTCCAACTATCGCTGAAATCACCGTACGTCATGCATTCTTCGAATCATTTTCCTTCACATTCCGGCAAACAACCAAATGGCTGATTCCGTTCACAAGTAAACCGAGGGCCAAAGGTAATACTGTTAAATTAAATTCCTGCGGTATAAGCGGACTAAGAATCGTAAAAAATGTTAAATAAAAAACATTTAGATACGAAAAGTAGTCTTTTTTGCACTTCCTTCTCAAGAAAAGCGTCCAAGGAATAAAGAGAAGAGGCAATGGATTGAAAAGAATTATCATCCAATTAGACCCCACTGTAGGATGCGAGGAAAAGAAAAATAAAAAAGCAATGATGCATCCGGCCAGCCCTTGCGCCCCATATAATAATAGGTCCCAAGCTTTATAAATCTTATTCCTCCTTACTTGAAGAAAAGCGATTCCGATATTCACGAGCAAGAACAATACGGCACATGCCATCGGCGACAAGGGGAAACCAGGCTCGGTCTGCTGCGGTTCTACATCCACTACGGCAACCTCCTTGACGACTAACGGACGGCGTGTTCCATCTTCCCGTTCAATATAGGCTTCTGAAACAAATTTCCGCAAATAAAAAGGAGCAAACATCTGCAAACGGATACCAATGGGACGGTCCGCTTCTTCTCCCAAACAGAGATCCATTCCCAATTGGTCCCATGGAGAACCAATGGAAAATTCGTGCACTATTTCACGAAAAGTTTTGTCCGACTCAACATGCGGATAAACAATTTGACCGGTAACGCAACGTTCTATTTGATCACGAGCACAAGTGGTGCAGTTATTGTAAAAATAATTGTACCGATACACACGATTTTCCGGGCGGAAATTATCCAGCAAGAGATTCTTCAGTTTGATTTTCTCTTCTGTGGTAAGATTCAGTTCCTGTTCATAGACCGATGACCCCCTATGAGCATAAGAAGCTTTGAATCCAGCCATCGAATTGATACCTAATTGATAGTCATTTTCTCCTTTGACAAACCGATAGACGAAATGAGGAGTGTCAAAACTGAACATTCCATAATTAAAAACGATATCGGTAGTTCGGGTAAAATTCTGATAACGGATTGCCGTATGTCCGAACAGTTCATAAATAGCCTCTCCTGGAGCACAAGTCAAGAGACTGAATCGGATGCTATCGGGCTTTTGCGCATTCACAGATGCGAAAAGGCCAAACAATACCCCCCAAAGGAAAATCCACATTCTTTTCATATCAAGCAGAGTTGCATAAGACAATACGACGATACTTTAGACATGCTAAGTCGTACGTTTTTTAATATTTTGCTGCAAAAATACGCCATTTTATCAAGATTTCGCAACAAATCCCAAGTAATATAGCCGTTCATAAACTTTTTTTGTTTTACTTTGCAGAGAGTTTAAAATAAAGGACGTGAATCTAATTATAGATATAGGTAATACTGTTGCGAAATTAGCCGTATTCGACAAAGACGATTTGGTAGAAGTAATCCGAGGTTCTAATCATTCATTAGACTGCCTCGCCATGCTCTATCATAAATACCCTATTGAAAACGGGATCATCGCCTCCGTAATTACCTTAAGCGGTACGATTCGCCGCCAATTAGCGAAGCTTCCTTTTCCCATTTTAGAGCTGAACCATCAGGTTCCTGTACCGATAACCAATAAGTACAGAACTCCGGAAACGCTTGGAATGGACCGTCTGGCCGCAGTAGTGGGTGCTAATTACATGTGTCCCAACCGAGACCTTTTGGTGATTGACGCAGGTACAGCTGTAACTTACGAGTTCATTGACTCGGAAGGAAATTATCGAGGAGGAAACATTTCGCCAGGCATCTATACGCGATTCAAGGCCTTGAATGCTTGCTGTGACAAGCTTCCACTCATCGACCGAAGCGGTGAAACGCCAGTCTTCGGCTACGATACAGAGACAGCTATCCGTACAGGAGTCATCAAAGGTATGGAATTTGAGATAGAAGGTTATATAACACTAATGCAGAAGAAATATCCCAACCTTTTGGTTTTTTTAACGGGAGGAGATAAATTTTCTTTTGATACCAATTTAAAAAGTATCATATTTGCAGATAGATTTTTAGTATTGAAAGGTTTAAACAGAATTTTGAATTATAATGTTAAGTAAGAAAGCACTTATTAGCGCGATGTTTGTTTGCGGCTCACTAGCAGCTGTTGCTCAAAATAGCACTAATTCTCCTTATACGAGGTATGGTTTAGGCGATTTGTCTGATCAGATATTTACGAATAATGCAGCCATGGGAGGGATTGGATATGGATTGAGAAGCAATCGTAACGTCAACCCGATGAACCCAGCATCCTACAGTTCCGTTGACTCATTGTCATTCATGTTTGATGCAGGTTTTTCCCTGAAAGCATCCAATTATAAGGAAAAAGGCTATAAAACCAATGCTAAAAATTCAAGTTTTGATTATCTTGTAATGCAATTCCGATTACATTCTAGATTGGGATTGGCATTCGGTTTGACCCCATATTCAACGGTCGGTTATACGTTTTCTGTAACTGATAAAGTAATAGGGAATGAAGATGTAATGGCAATGAACACCTTCACCGGAGAAGGAGGCATGCAAAACGTCTTTTTAGGATTGGGATTCAAGATTTTGGATAATTTATCGGTAGGTGCTAATATCGGCTACTTATTTGGCAAGCAGACCTATCAGACAACTACAACTTTTAGCAATAAAGGAGATGCTTTCATCAAATATGACAAGCGAAGAACTAAAAGTTACAAATTGGATTTAGGCGTTCAGTATACCCAGACACTGAACATGGACAACAAACTGACTGTCGGTCTTGTTTATGGCTTAGGTCACGACTTGAGCGTTTCAGAACAGAAAGGCATGCAGATAACTGACAACGGAGCTTTTAGCAACACGACAGAGAAGGCCTTTAAGGATGGTTACAGCATACCTCACACATTTGGTGCAGGTGTAACCTATGATTTGAAGAACATGCTTACCGTTGGTTTAGACTACACCCTTCAAAAATGGTCGAAAGCTAAATACGACAACAAAGAAGGAGCATACAATGATCGTAACCGCATAGCTTTGGGTGCAGAATATACACCCAAAAAGAACGGAAGAAATTATGCTGGAAGAATTTCTTATCGAGTAGGTGCTTATTATACCAGCCCGTATTTGAAGACAATAGAAGGTGACGGACCCAAAGAATATGGAGTAACGGCCGGTTTCGGTTTCCCACTCTACCTCTTTCAACGCCGCACCATGCTTAGCATTACAGGACAGTATGCTAAATTCAAGCCTACTGCAGCAAACTTGTTGAAAGAAGACCGCTTCGTCATCAAACTGGGTCTTACATTCAACGAACCTTGGTTTATGAAATGGAGAGTTAATTAACAATAAACAATGAACAATTAAATTTATATACGATGAGAATTAAGACGTTTACTTTACTGTGCGCACTATCATTTGGTGCAACAGCTGCATTTGCACAAAAAGGAGTAGAAGACGGGTCAAGATTCGGCCACGGAGAAGACAGTATCCGCTGTTTACAGAATATCAGTATTTATACTGAGTATGTAAAGACAAACAACTTTAAGGACGCATACAATCCTTGGAAGGCTGTTTTCACAGAAGCTCCTTTCGCTCAGGTTGGTACCTATACTAATGGTGCTAAGATTCTTCGTGCTTTGATTCAGTCTTCAAAAGACGCTGCACAGCAAAAAGTTTATCTTGATGAATTGATGGCTGTACATGACCAGCGAATCAAATATTTGGATCAGTTGAACAAAATCGTTAGAACTCCTTCTTCTAAAGGTTCAGTTTTGGGTATGAAGGCTCACGATTACATCATCTTCTCTGGTAGCAAAGTTGATATCAACAAAGCATACCAGATGGTTACAGAAGCTGTTGCATTGGATAAAGAAAATGCAGACTACTTCATGTTCATGGATATGATGGATATCTCTTCACGTAAATTGAAAACTGACGATACACACAAAGAACAGTTCATTCAGGACTATTTAACAGCATCAAGATTGGCAGACGCTGCTTACAAGGCTGCTAAAAAGGAAAGAGATAAAAAGAACTTGAAGATTGCAAAAGATAATGTTGACGCATACTTCATCAACAGTGGTGCTGCCAGCTGCGAAAACTTGCAGTCTATCTATGGTCCTAAAGTTGCAGAAAACAAGACTAACTTAGATTACTTGAAACAAGTTATCTCTGTAATGCAGCTCTTGAAATGTACCAACGAACAGGCTTACTTCGATGCTGCTGAAGCAGCTCATGCTATCGAACCTACTTCTCAAACAGCTGCAGGTTGCGGTTACATGTACTATAAGAAAGGTGATATCGACAAGAGTATCAACTATTTCGACCAGGCCGTTGAATTGGAACAGGATCCTGACAAGAAAGCTGAATACAGCTACAATGCTGCCGTTATCCTCTTCAGCAAAAAACAGCTTAGCAAAGCAAAACAGTATGCTAACAAAGCTATTTCTATCAAGAAGGAATATGGTGATGCTTATATCTTGATTGCTCAGATGTACGCATCTAGCCCTAACTGGAGCGACGAAGCAGCTTTGAACAAATGTACATTCTTTGCTGTATTGGATAAACTTCAGCGTGCAAAGAGCGTTGACCCAAGCGTAACTGATAAAGCAAACGAACTGATTAGAATTTATGCTGGCCACACTCCGAAAGATGAAGATTTGTTCTTCTTAGGCTTAAAGAAAGGCAACTCTGTAACTATCGGTGGATGGATCGGTGAAACAACAACCATCAGATAATTTTATGTCAGAAAGACAAATAAAATTGAAATACAGAACTTTATTAAACATAACAGTTGCCTTTTGGGCAACTGTTATGTTTCTTTTTTTACCCTCATGTGGTGGAAAAAAGTTGGATATGGAAGCGGCTGTGAGTGAAAGTGACTCCCTACCCGATATGAGCACATTGGGAGTGGAATCGCTGGTTTCAGACTCAGGCTACATTCGCTACAAAATCATAACAGAAGAATGGCTGGTCTATGCAAACAGGAAACCGTCATTTTGGGCTTTTGAAAAAGGAATCTACTTGGAGAAATTTGATACCTTATTTAATATTGATGCCAGCATCAAAGCTGACACCGCCTATTATTATGAGCCTAAAAAAACTTGGGAGCTAAGGGGAAATGTCCAAATTCAGAACCAGCAAGGAGATAAATTCAATACCGAACAGATGTTTTGGGATCAAAGAGATGAGAAAATTTACTCCAGCAAATTCATTCGCATAGAGCAATTGGACAAAATTCTTACTGGCATCGGATTTACTTCCAACCAAAGTATGACAGAATACCAAATAAACAAACCGCAAGGCATTTTCTCAATTGAAGATACCGCACCAGTAGACACCACTGCCAAAAAATAATATAGAACCGTCATTATGGGACTTATCATACAATTACTTATTTCAATGTTTTTTTCCGCTTTCTTCTCGGGAATGGAAATAGCCTTCGTTTCATCCAACAAGCTCCGCTTTGAAATGGAACGTGGAAATAATTTCACAACACGGATTTTATCTAATTTCTACGAGCACCCTAACAATTTTATATCTACCATGCTGGTGGGAAACAATATTGCACTGGTAATCTATGGTATTCTCATGGCACAACTCATTGAGCAGTATGTATTAGTCGGAATCATCACCAATAAAGCGATGTTAGTTTTCATAGAAACCATCGTTTCCACTCTTATCATTCTCGTGACCGGAGAGTTCATGCCGAAAACGCTCTTTAAGATTAACCCGAACTTCACCTTAAGGCTCTTCGCATTACCTACCTTTATCTGCTATGTAGTGCTTTATCCTATCAGCCGATTTGCTTCCCTAATTTCAACGGGAATGCTTCGACTTACCGGTACACATATAAATAAGGAAGACAGAGACAAGGCCTTTTCCAAGGTAGATCTCGACTACTTCATACAAAGCAGCATTGAAGAGTCGGCCAATCAGGAAGAGATTGATACAGAAATCAAAATATTCCAAAATGCATTAGACTTTTCCAATGTCAAGTTACGCGACTGTATGATTCCGAGAACCGAGATAATAGCCGTAGACATTGACACTTCCATTGAAGAATTGAAAAAGACATTCGTAGAAAGCGGAATCAGCAAAGTGATAGTCTACAAAGAGAACATAGATAACGTCATCGGATACATCCATTCATCTGAAATGTTCAAAAACCAGCCCGACTGGAAAAACAATATCCGAACCATTCCTATCGTTCCTGAAACGATGAGTGCACATAAACTGATGACATTGTTTATGCAGCAGAAACGTACGTTATCAGTTGTAGTAGACGAGTTTGGAGGCACTTCAGGCATCGTTTCATTAGAAGACTTGGTAGAAGAAATCTTAGGAGACATTGAAGACGAACACGACACCAATTCAACAATCGCTAAAGCAATCGGTGAAAACGAATACGTCTTTGCAGGCAGACTAGAGATAGAAAAAGCCAATGAAGATTTCGGTTTGGATCTTCCTGAAAACGACGACTATCAAACGATAGCCGGACTCATCTTGCATGAATTCCAAAGCTTCCCTAAAGCACATGAAATCATACAGATAGGAAAATTCCAATTTAAGATAATTAAAGTTACGGCAACGAAGATAGAACTTGTAAAATTGAAAGTTCAAAATTAAACGTTTTTTTTTATCAGTTTATAGTGTGTGAACTGCATTTTTTGTATCTTCGTGCAGTCTTTTAGAAAACAATAAACAAAAAATTATAAAAACCAATGGCAACATTACAAAAAATTAGAAGCAAAGGACCCCTTTTGGTCATTGTTATCGGTCTTGCCTTGTTTGCATTTATCGCAGGTGACGCATGGAAAATACTCCAGCCACATCAAGGAAGACAGGATGTAGGAGAGATAAATGGAGAAACCGTTTCAGCACAAGACTACCAGAAATTGGTAGATGAACTTAGCGAAGTTATCAAATTAACAAACGGATTGAATTCTCTTAATGAACAGCAGCTTGACAACGTAAAAGACCAAGTTTGGATGAACTACGTTAACAATCAGTTGATTGCTGAACAAGCAGCTAAATTAGGTTTGACAGTAACAGATGCTGAACTTCAAGCTATCATCGAAGAAGGTTCTCATCCGTTGTTGATGCAGACTCCTTTCCGCAACCCACAAACTGGTGCATTCGATAAAGACATGCTGAAAAAATTCTTGGTTGACTATTCAAACATCAGCAAGAATCAAATGTCTTCACAGTATTATGAATACTATCAGACTATGGGCAACTTCTGGAAATTCATCGAAAAATCTTTGAGACAGAGCGTATTGGCTGAAAAATACCAGAACTTGATCACTCGTTCTTTGATTTCTAATCCAGTAGCTGCTGAATATGCATTCAATGGCAGCAACGAACAGAGTGATGTGCTTTTAGCCGGCATACCTTATGCTTCTATCAGCGACTCAACTGTTACCGTTTCAAACGATGAAATCAAAGCGCTTTACAACGAACGCAAGGAACAGTTCAAGCAGTTGGCTGAAACTCGTAACATCCGCTTCATCGACGTACACGTTCTTCCATCAGACGAAGACCGCCAAGCCGTTAATCAAGAAGTTACAGAATACAGCGAACTATTGGCTTCAACAACTAAAGATTTTTCTACATTCATCCGCACTACAGGTTCTGCCATTGCATACAGTGACATTCCTGTAAACAAAGATGTTCTTCCAACAGATGTTGTAGCTCGTTTGGACTCAGTTGCTGTTAATGAAGTTTTTGGTCCTTACTACAACCAAACAGATGACTCATTCAACGCCTTCAGAATTTTGGAAAAGACAAAAGCTGCAGACTCAATCCAGTTCCGTCAGATTCAAGTTGCTGCTGAAAGCGTAGAAAAGACTGAAGCTTTATCAGATAGTATCTACAATGCATTGAAGAAAGGTGCAGACTTCGAAAAAATCGCTCAGATCTATGGTCAGAACGGTGAAGCTACTTGGGTAAATGCAAGAAGCTGGGAAAGTGCATCAATCAATGACGACAACTTGAAATTGATTTCAGCTTTGATCAACCAGCCAACAAAAGAATTTACTAACTTGAAAATTGGTCAGGTTAACATTATTCTTCAGGTATTGAACAAGAAAGCTATCCAAGACAAATACAAAGTAGCTGTAATCAAACGTAATGTAGAATTCAGCAAAGAAACATACAACGATGCATACAACAAGTTCAGCCAATTCGTAGCTCAGAACACTACAATTGAAGACATGAACAAGAATGCAGAAGAAAACGGTTATACCGTAATGCCACGTGCTGACTTCTCTGCAGCTGAACACTATGTAGGCGGCGTTCATTCTACTCGCGAAGTAATCCGTTGGATTTTCTCTGCAAAAGAAGGTGAAGTTTCTTCACTTTACGAATGCGGTGACAACGACCACATGATGGTAGTTGCTCTTGAAAAAATCAATCCAGCAGGATACCGCAACATCAACACTGTAGCTGATATGTTACGTGCAGAAATCCGTAACAACAAGAAAGCAGAAAAAATCATGGCTGACATGAAGAACTGCTCTTCATTGGATCAGGTGAAAGCCATGAAGAATGCTGTAAGCGATTCTGTAAAACACATCACATTCAATGCTCCTGCATACATTGCTGTAACTCGTGCCAGCGAACCTGCAGTCAGCGCTGCTGCTTCTAAAACAGCTTTGAACAAGGTAAGCACTCCTATCAAAGGTAACGCAGGTGTTTACATGGTTCAGGTATACAACCGAGTAAGCGGTTCTGAAAAATTGGATACTAAGAAAGAAGAAGAACTTTTGAACAACATGGCTATCCGTATGGCAGGCCAGCAAATCTTGAATGATTTGTATCAAAAAGCAGAAGTGGTAGACAACCGCTACTTGTACTTCTAATCCGAACAGAAATAATTAAAATAAAAGGGGAAGAAAGTTTCATGACTTTCTTCCCCTTTTATTTTTCAAATAACGAAAACATACCTTAAAATAAATATAACATACAATATAGCAGTCATTCCAATTATTTTTTGTTATATTGCCAAAGTATACCTTAAATATCGTACAAAATGAAAATACGTCATTTTAACTACGCGATTGTTCTTTTCATGAGCAGTTGCATTTCCTTTTCCAGTTGTTCAGACGATGATGATCATGGAAACCACCATATGGGCAAGAATTCGGAAGAATTGTATTATGCAAACATTTTTGCCAAAGATGTTTTAAGTAGAAATTATTATTGGAATGAAGAGATAGCCAATGAACTACCCCTACTGAACCCTCGAACCAACGACAATCCCATCGAAACGGTAGAAAAAATCCGCTACCACCAAGGTACAAAAGAGGTGGATAAATGGACTACCCTATTCAATCACATGGATGATTTCGAGAATAGCGTTGAAGGAGTGAACACAACTTACGGATACCTCTTGAACAACTATCGCTTATCAGAAGGGAGCGAGAAAATCGCTTCTGTTGTAACAGCGGTATTCAAGAACAGCCCGGCGGAAAAAGCCGGTTTACGACGAGGCGACATTATCATAAAGGTAGATGGTCAGTACATAACAGAGCAAAATCTGGAGAAATTGTACTACAGTCCTCGTGCAACCTTATCCATCACACACATTAAAGACGGTGCTCTTTCCAATATAGAAAAAGAAATTTCACTGGAATCGGTCACCATGTACGAAAACCCCATTCTGCTTGATAGCATTTACGAGTTCAACAATAAAAAGGTAGGGTATCTGGCTTATACTAATTTCGACTTGAATTCCATTCCTGAACTGATTCACATCGCAAAGAAATTCAAGACTGAAGGAGTAACAGAGCTGATATTGGATTTGCGCTACAATGGTGGAGGCTTCGTCATTACCGAAAACGTAATGGCCTCCATGTATGTGCCTGAAGTAAACGTAAAGAAACAAGATATCTTTGAGAAGGAGCTGTTCAATAAACTCATGATGGCTGAATTCAAAAAACAAGGAAAGAGCACAGACACACGCCTCACTACAGAATTCAACTACGACGACATCAACCTGCATGTCAGCACGAAAGATGCCAACATTGGATTAAATAAAGTCTACGGATTGATTACCCAATACTCCGCATCAGCATCGGAAGCCCTGTTGAGCGGATTGATGCCCTATCTTCCTGTACAGCTCATCGGACAACAATCACACGGAAAGTATTGTACCGGTTGGATGATAAATGCCGATGAGTTCTATAAGAAAGTTCCTACACCCATAAAAAATTGGGGGATGTATGCTATGGTTTCCATCTACCAGAATGCTTTAGGAGAGACCCCTTGCCGCCCGAACGGACTGACTCCAGATACTGAGACTGTGGACAATCCTTTAGAGGCTTTGCCTTTAGGCGACGTCAACGAATCCATGTTAAAGGAAGCCTTGAGACAAGCAGGGAAAACATATCCAAGCGAAAAAGTCAGCAGAAGCATGTCTATTCCCATGGTTCCCATCAATTCACCCCAAAAGTCCAATTTTGGAAAACGAATACTCATATCCAGTCAGGTAGAATCGTTCTTGCAATAAGAAATTCTCTCATAGAAAACAAACGGTCATCCAGCAAAAGCCGGGTGACCGTTTGTTTTTTTGATATACCTTATTTAATTAATCATCATATTCCAAAAGTACATAACATTGATAACGGGTGCTTTCTTGAACAGGAGTCAGCGGGAAATACCCCTTCACCATTCTGCCATTCAGCACTACCTGCGGATATTTTCTTCTGAATTCTCTATCCTGCTGCACTGCCTCTCCATCAGCATTGAAATGTGCAACCACATAACTACCCTGACTACCTGGCTGCACGTACCGATTATAAAGCAAACGAGAAACGACGCCCATGTTCATCCGGAGATTTATTTCTACACAAGGATGTATGCAAAACCGACCTTCAACTTGACAAATCATCATATCAACACCCAGGTATCCACGATAGTCGTTTTTTATCAGAGACGACAAAGTCACGAGCAACTGCTCCTTCACTCTTTCCAGCAAGCTGCCTGAAACATACCTTTCCAACATTTGTACGATGGACGCATCAGATACCAACCGGTTGGACTTGTAATTTCCATGAGCATCAGTCTCAAACAAGGAATATCCTACAAACGACAGTTGATCGTCCATCTGAAACTCCATGGCAAAATCTACCACCTTATTATATAAAGGTTCCGCCATGATAAACCCTTGCGTTCTCAGTATCCGAGAGACCCACCCCTGCAGGTTGGCAGACCATGTATCAAGAGAAGTTCGAACCAATCCTCTGCCACTACCCGACCAAGGAGCTTTCAATATACTTTGAGCATACGAATGCATAAACGCATCTACTTCCTCAAGCGACCGACAGACTACAGCTTTTCCACAGACAAATGACCACCCTTTAAAATGGTCCAAAACCGATACGCAACATTGTCTTCCCGAAAGTTCGCGAATACGCTCCATCTGAAGCGACTCTGGAGAAACCAAATTCCTATTTTCCAGACTACGAAGCACAGACGGATCCCATCCCCAAGGAGAACATTCCCCTTTTTCCCTTTCCGTTGTCAGACGTCCCAAAGGCAATAAACCTCCCCGTACACATTGTGAAATAAAATCTTCCAAAGCTGTGGAATCCACTTGTACCAGTCCCTCTGAATCGGCATACCAAACAGGCAAAACAGCCAAATCCTCCTTCATACGGATAATTTCAGCAGGAGCTTTATAGAACGGACTATTGCTGGCCAATGCCATATCATGTTCGGGATTAAACAGATAAACCTTCATGTTTGATTGATTATATGCACACAAAGATAAATGAAAAAAAATGATTTTTTGCTATCTCCGGTTTGCAATATTATGAAGTATTCGTATATTTGCAACGTAGAAAAAAATTTATGGAAACTTTTTATAGAACACATAGCTATTTAATCGAACATACCAACGCCCATGTTCGCAGGGATTTGATGGATGAGATAGACTGGAATGACCGTCTTATTGGAATCAAAGGTACTCGAGGAGTAGGAAAAACCACTTTTCTTCTGCAATATGCGAAGGAAAAATTCGGAACTGACCGCTCATGCTTGTTCGTTAACATGAATAACTTCTACTTTTCGCAAAATAGTTTGGTTGACTTTGCCGGAAAATTTGTAAAGCAAGGAGGTAAAGTACTGCTGATTGATCAAGTATTCAAATTGGCCAACTGGAGCCAGGAACTTCGCACATGCTACAAATTATATCCTAATTTGAAAATTGTGTTTACCGGCTCTTCCGTCATGCGATTAAAAGATGAAAATCCGGAACTGAATGGCATCGTAAAATCCTACAATCTCCGTGGATTTTCATTCCGAGAATTTCTCAATCTACAGACCGGAAATCATTTCTCGGCCTATACCTTGGATGAAATACTTCACAATCACGAACATATAGCCAAGACGATACTTCCTCATATCAATCCCTTACATTATCTTCAAGACTATATCCATCATGGATTTTATCCTTTTTTCCTGGAAAAAAGAAACTTCTCAGAAAACCTTCTGAAAACCATGAACATGATGATAGAAGTAGATATACTTTTAATCAAACAAATTGAATTAAAATACTTATCCAAGATAAAAAAATTATTATATTTGTTGGCGGTTGATGGACCAGGAGCTCCTAATGTAAGTCAGTTAGCTACTGAAATTCAAACCTCCCGAGCTACGGTCATGAATTACATCAAATATCTGGCCGATGCACGACTCATCAACATGGTATATCCCAAGGGAGAATCGTTTCCAAAGAAACCAGCCAAAATCATGATGCACAACACCAGTTTGATGTACAGCATCTATCCCGTTAAGGTAGAAGAACAAGATGTTCTGGAAACCTTTTTCGTAAATGCCTTATGGAAAGACCATAAAGTAAATAAAGGCGATAAGGGGACCTCCTTCCTCGTAGACGACAACTTACAATTCCGAATTTGCGGTGAAGGAAGCAAATTCAAGAATAACCCAGACATCTACTATGCAATGCATAAGATGGGATTGGGACACGGAAATCAAATTCCACTATGGATGTTTGGTTTTTTATATTGACTACAGAATTTATTAACTAATTATAATTAGTAATTGTATGACTAAACAAAAAAAATTTATCACATGTGATGGTAACGAAGCTGCTGCTCATATCTCGTATATGTTCACAGAAGTAGCCGCTATCTACCCTATCACCCCATCTTCTACAATGGCAGAACATGTAGACGAATGGGCAGCCGCAGGTCGTAAAAATATCTTCGGCGAAACTGTTTTAGTTCAAGAAATGCAGTCTGAAGGTGGTGCAGCAGGTGCTGTTCACGGTTCTCTTCAGGCAGGTGCATTGACAACTACTTATACCGCTTCACAGGGTTTGTTGCTGATGATCCCTAACATGTACAAGATTGCTGGTGAATTCTTGCCATGCGTATTCCATGTTTCTGCTCGTACTTTGGCATCACACGCTCTATGTATCTTTGGTGACCACCAGGACGTTATGTCTTGCCGCCAGACAGGTTTCGCCATGTTGGCTGAAGGTTCTGTACAGGAAGTTATGGATTTGGCAGGTGTTGCTCACTTGGCAACTATCAAATCTCGCGTTCCTTTCATGAACTTCTTCGATGGTTTCCGTACTTCTCACGAAATCCAGAAAATTGAATTAATGGAAAGCGAAGACCTCGCTCCTCTATTGGATAAACAAGCATTGGCTGAATTCCGCGAACGTGCTTTGAGCCCTAACAAACCAGTGGCTCGTGGTATGGCTGAAAACCCAGACCACTTCTTCCAGCACCGCGAAGCAGGCAATACATTCTACGATGCTGTTCCACAGATTGTAGAAGACTACATGAAAGAAATCAACAAGATTACAGGTCGCAACTATGGCTTGTTCGATTACTATGGTGCTGAAGACGCTGAATACGTTATCATCGCTATGGGTTCTGTAACAGAAGCTATCCGCGAAGTAATCGACCACTTGATGGCTCAGGGCAAGAAAGTCGGTTTGGTTGCTGTTCACTTGTATCGTCCGTTCTCTGCTAAGCATTTCTTGGCTGCAGTACCTAAGACTGCTAAACGTATCGCAGTTCTTGACCGTACTAAAGAACCAGGTGCAAACGGTGAACCTTTGTATCTTGACGTTAAAGACTGTTTCTATGGTCAGGAAAATGCTCCTGAAATCATCGGCGGTCGCTACGGTTTGGGTTCTAAGGACACTACTCCAGCTCAGATCTTGGCAGTATACGAAAACTTGGAATTGCCAATGCCTAAAGATCACTTCACTTTGGGTATCGTAGATGACGTTACATTCACTTCTCTTCCAAAAATGGATGAAATCGCTGTAGGCGGTGAAGGTATGTTTGAAGCTAAATTCTTCGGTTTGGGTGCTGATGGTACTGTAGGTGCCAACAAGAACTCTGTGAAGATTATCGGTGACAACACAAACAAGCACTGTCAGGCTTACTTCTCATACGACTCTAAGAAATCAGGTGGTTTCACTTGCTCTCACTTGCGTTTCGGTGATTCTCCTATCCGTTCAACTTATTTGGTGAACACTCCTAACTTCGTAGCTTGCCACGTACAGGCATACTTGCACATGTACGATGTAACTCGCGGTTTGCGTGACAACGGTTCATTCTTGTTGAACACTATCTGGGAAGGTGAAGAATTGGCTAAGAACTTGCCTAATAAGGTTAAGAAATATTTCGCTAAGCATAACATCACTGTTTACTATATCAACGCAACTCAGATTGCTCAGGA
>RCNI01000283.1_pt1 | contig 33152 bp, 25 predicted proteins | sample 2041151 | NCBI WGS metagenome assembly RCNI01 (sample SAMN09708214, study PRJNA481090) | feces metagenome | isolation source: feces | place: Antarctica: Albino Rookery
CAAAGATCAATGCGGTCTTAATGGGCCAAATTTATTTAATTTTTAAAATTTTAGTGTCGCGCTAATTTTTAGTGGACACTAGTGAAATAACTTAAATAATTCCTTTCGGGAATTATCTTCCTCTTCTAATAAAGTTTTCAGCTCAAACTGCAGTTCCTTCATTTTGGTATCGTAATCTATACCTTCATCACGATTAACAAATTCGATGTATTTGCTAGGAACTAGAGACCATCCCTTCGCTTCGATTTCTTCTAACGATGCAGAATAACAGTATTCAGGTACATTCTGATACGTTTTCTCATATCCCTCGTGTTGCCAGTTATGGAAGTTTTCAGCAATCTGCTTTATCTGTTCCTGCGAGAACTGAATATATTTCTTTTCAAATGGTTCTCCACTCTGTCGCAAGTCGATGAAAAGAACCTCATTTTCACGATTACGATATTTCACCAGTTTTCCATTCTGTTCTACAGTTCGTGCCTTTTTATTACCTGCAAGAATCCACAGCGTTACACTGATGTCGGTAGAGTAAAACATATTACGTGGCAAAATAACAATAGCTTCCACCAGATGGTTTTGAAGCAACTGCTTGCGTATATTACATTCTATACCATCGCCACTCAGTGCACCATTGGCCAAAAGGAAACCGGCCATACCGTTAGATGAAAGTTTAAATACAATATTCAATATCCATCCATAATTTGCATTGCTGGTTGGCGGAACATCATAACCATGCCAGCGCGGGTCTTCTTTCAACTCGTTATCTGCTCGCCATGATTTTTGATTGAAAGGAGGATTAGCCATAATGAAATCGGCCTTCAAGTCTTTATGCTGGTCGTTATGGAACGTATCGGCAGCCTGTTCGCCTAAATTATTGGCAATACCACGGATTGCCAAGTTCATCTTTGCCAGTTTGTAAGTGGTGTTGGTATATTCCTGACCATATACAGAAATATCACGCTTGTTACCATGATGAGCTTCGATAAACTTCATACTCTGAACAAACATACCACCAGAACCACAACAAGGGTCGTAGATTTTTCCTCGATAAGGCTCTATCATCTCGGCAATAAGATTGACAATTGTCTTTGGAGTGTAATACTCGCCTTTACCCTTACCCTCCGCAATGGCAAACTTGGCAAGGAAATATTCATAGACACGACCTATCAAGTCATGTTCCGGATCTTTGAGTGTATCTATCTTGTTGATTTCATCAAGCAGGGCTGCCAGTTTTGTTCGGTCTAATCCTAAGCCTGAATAATAGTTGCTTGGCAAGGCTCCTTTCAATGATGGATTGTCTTTCTCAACCATGGCCAATGCTGCATCAATCTTTATGGCAATATCGTTCTGCTTTGCGTTTTCCATGATGTATCCCCAACGAGAAATCTCATTTAAAAAGAACACATTCTTGGCATTATAAAATACAGCCTGATCAACGAACGCTTTTCTCCCATCTGCTATAAGTTCATTACGACGCTCTTCAAAACAATCGCTCGCATATTTTAAGAAGATAAGACTTAAAACAACATGCTTATATTCTGAGGGTTCTACCGAACCACGCAACTTATTAGCCGACTCCCATAAAGTTTCTTCGATACTTTTTTCTTTTATTATTTTCTTTGCCATAATTATCATTTTTACTAAAATCAAGAATGTTTTTCGACATAAAACAACTTTATAACATCCACATTAAATATTTTTATTCTATATTAGTGCTTCATCCCCGATTAGACTTATAGTTTAATGCAAAAATAAATAATTTTATTGTTAAAAGCTTAAGAAAAAAAAGGAAATCTTAATGGAATCTGTATAATTAACCTTCACTAAACTGTCCCCATTGATTTATAACAGAGCAGATCACGTTTAATCCACTTCCATTTTAGAATCGTTGATTCCGTAACCACTCACCCATAAAACGGTCATAGATTATATATCCATTTTCGCTGTAATAAACAAGTTCATTATCAAGCAGTTTTTTCAATGCAGAGTTCACACTACTTGCTGCTCGAAACCTGTGTCTGGATATAAAATCTCCTGACAATACTTCCTTTACGCATCCTTCCTTGGCAATCGCTTTCAGCAAACGGACGTGACCAGCCAAATATGCTGTCGGTAAATCTGAGAACCAAATATTTAAAGAGGAAACGATAAATGAACCAATAAAATAATGAAAAATATATAATTTTATCATTAACTACGATAAGCAACAAATGAAAAACCTTAGTGAGCCCCTCTTGAATGTTAATAATCCTTTACCCCACCCTGATATTTGCCAAATCGCTTGTTTCTTGAAGAAATTCTTCTCAACTTTACCGTCACACGTATGTGTCACACGCGTTACACAAACGTGACACACACATCACACGTATGAGTCACGAGCGTTACACCTACGTGTGACGACAATCATGCAGCAACGTTTAGGCAAGCTTGATTATTAACCCTCAAAAAATGATATACTATGGCCATTAAATTCGATTTGTACAAAAACCCTGAAAGAGAAGGGATAACGATTCCTGAATACCATGCTAAGGTATTGACAAAAGATGTTATCAGCACGAAAGACATCCGCTGTTCGATAAACAAGAAATGTACCGTTGCTCCAGCCGATGTGGCAGCTGTGCTTACTGCGTTGAGTGGAGAAATGTTTGAAGCACTGAGCAACGGCTACTCTGTCCACCTCGAAGGGATTGGTTTTTTCAGTCTGAGCCTCAAATGTGCGCCAGGGGTGAACCCTAAGCACGTGTCGTCTTCCGACATTAGTGTGAGAAGTATCCGCTTCCTTCCCGACAAAGAGCTTTCCGAAAAGTTCAAGGCGGTAGAATTCGTACACAGAAAAGAGTCCTCACGGCATTCCGATGATATGGGACGGTCCGAAATTATTGAAGAGCTCAACTCCTATTTTGAAACCAACCGCTTTCTGCGCCGTTGCGACTTTGAAACACTCACCGGCTTCAACAAGTCTAAAGCATTGAGAACGCTGAAACTTCTCGTAGAGGAAGGGGTGCTTGAAAATGCGGGTACAAAGCAGATGCCTATGTATGTAAAATGCTCCTAAGACTAACGGAGTGAAGAGCGGAGCTAGGGTGTCAGGCATCATGGCTTGCTAGTGGAGATACTCTCTTGTGAGAGTTCATAAATTCTCTATCAATATAGGATGGATGGAGATTGTTTTCTATATTTGCGGAAAATTTCAAACAAAAAATCTTTAATAATCAACCATGGAAATGAATCGTATGAAAACAGTAGTATGCTGTCTCGGCCTATGCCTGATGAGCAATGCGGTGAGTGCAGTGAACTACGTGAGAAAAGTGAAGAATGCGAAGGGGATTGAGGTGACATACCAATCGGTATCAAAAGGGAAAGTGAGACCGGGACAGTTCCTGGTGACAGTTGTCGGCAACGAGATGTCCTTGACCAAAGTGGAGGACCCTTCGCACGTAAAAACAGAAGAGGAAATCTTGTACAAATCACCGGTTACTAAAGAGTTTGTGGACTATACTGCCTTGAAAAGCTATCTTTGGGCTGAACTTCCCAACGGCGACATCATCTCTTCTGAAAATCCGTTCGTGTTCGGAAAGGACCTGAAGAAAATCGGTGAAGGGGAACATCTGGGTATGAAATGCCAGATTCTCCGCACTTCCATCAACTCTAATACTATCGACATCTGGTACACCACCGACATCGCTTTCCGAGGTACTCCTCAGCCGGGAGTGGGCATCCCCGACGGACTGGTATTGAAAACGGTACGCAACGGCGACTCTGTAATCGAAGCTATTGATATTGAAAAGATGAAGAGTGACTGCAAGGTACTGCCAACCTCGTGGGGAGAACAGATGGATGCGTATGACTATAAGTACACCATCAACCAGAGTGTGGTATCTACGGTAAACGTATTCGACCAGCAGACCATCTGCTTCTCTGGAGCAAAATTGGCCGACCAGCTGGAGGAAGGTAAGGTATACCCTGCTTCTGGAGGTGCCATCATTCTGAAGAAGGTGAAACTTCCGGAGGTGATTAAGGGAAGATGTATCTTTGCTGAAGTGGTACAGTATTCTGATGGGGATGCATACGACCGCACCGGCTCTATCTTTACCATTCCTGTGGGAAAGGAAAAGTCGTTTCTGGATATGCTGCGCAACTTGAAGAGTGTACCGGCATTCAAGTCGGGAGAAGTGAGCTATCCGGGACTTGTGTCAACAGAAGAGTATGATGTACCCGTGGAACTCATGCGTTTCTTCACCGGGTTTGGCGTGAGAAAATTCAACCACGTAAAGGTGAAAGGACAGGACTGGGTGGACTCTGTGCTGTATAAGACGGAAATCACTCCGCTGGCTGAGCATCTGACAGGTGAAGCGTGGATTGGTGCATACATCGGCAACTGGGATGCTAAAGGGCATCGACTTTCCTTGAAACTGAAGTATTATCCCGATAACGACCGTCCGTTGCGCCGCTCAATGCCGCTGTTCAACACGGTGAATTATATGGAGCAGGCAGGACAGCCCTACCCTATCTTTATGCTGAATGACTCTTTGAAGGTGAAGTTTACCTTGAAGGAGCCTGTAAAGAATGCTACTCTTTATTATCTGACTACCGGTCATGGGGGCTGGGGAAACGGCGATGAATTCAACCAACGCCCGAATACCATCTACCTGGACGGGAAACAGGTGATTTCTTTCGTACCTTGGCGTGACGACTGTGGTACGTACCGTAACTGGAACCCATGCTCGGGCAACTTCTCCAACGGATTAAGTTCATCCGATTTGAGTCGCTCCAACTGGTGCCCTGCTACAGTGACAAATCCTGAATACATCTATCTGGGCGATTTGGAAGCCGGCGAACATACCATGGTGGTAAAGATTCCGCAAGGTCAGCCTGAAGGTGGAAGCAATAGCTACTGGTGTATCTCAGGTTCTTTGCTCTACTAATTTAATCAATCTAGATTCTCAAATCCAGAGGGTGAGCCTCATCATCCTCTGGATTTTATTTCTTTCCAGTTGTCGGCCGCATATCAACCGAGCCGTATCATCCACTCGCTCAAACATTTTTCCTTTTTACAACCAAACCTCTATCCTGTCTGCACCTATTCACTCAGTTTCAAGCGCAGATAAGTACGGTCGTCAAACGAACTGTTGCCCTCTACCAGACATTTTGAAGCAGGATTCTCCCGAATGCATAGCGGGTCCTTCAAAAGAACTTCCGCCAGATACTTTTCCGTAGCCTCAAGGGTATCAAAAAGTTGAGGATATCCGTCAGAAGCCAAGATTAGCTCATCCGCACCGCCAACCGATAGGCAAGGCACTTTGTCGGAGGCAATGGGATTACCGTCGAGAACCGGATAACTATAGGGATTTGTCGGGTCGGGATCATTCTGAAAATGAAGTTGGTCGCACAGCGCATCAAAGATAAACGCCCGTCCTTTATCATTTTGCCGAATATCATTCTCACTATATCCGTGAGCAAGATAATAACGAATGGCACAACAGCGAATATCAACCAGGATATGGTCGACCAACTTTTCAAAGTGATGAGTAGTACCCCTCCAGCGACTTTGGCAATCGCCTATGAACCATACCTCATTGCGGTAGCGACTATAAATCACCGCAGAACAAGTAGGACGATACTGAGCAGCTGCATAAGTAGAATCAGAAGCTAATACGCGGGTAAGGACTTCAAGCACCTCTTCCTTGCTAAGGGCGGGAGGAAGTGTCTTAATGGCAGCGCAGACAAGGCGCATGGCCAGATGCCCAGGACTTTCTTGTCCTGGAGCAATCTGAATTTTTGACGTAGAGCCGTCTACTACCGCTGCATAATGGGAGGTAACTACCCATCCGTCTTCACAGGGGAGACCTTCTCGTTTGCCTAAACTATAGTGTTCGATAATTTTCATCATGTTTCTCTATGCTGTTTGATTCCTTGCAAGAAAGAGTTTCTTTTGCTTGGATTCTATTTCTTTTATTTAACTATCAGTAATTTTACACAACAACTTACGCTCCCAAAGATAAGCATTTATCTAAGATGAGACTCACAGATTGTTCTTTATTATTACAACCTAATGCTATGCGATTATTATTTCTATCGCTTTTCAGACTTCCTTTTCAAAAGGTTTGCGTATATTTACACTTAGATTGAAGTGATGACGGGAGTCATGAGACAACCGGATTTCACTCTATGACCAACTAAATAACTGAAAATGAAAGAAGACATGACTTTATCTTGTGTGGACTGTGGCACACAGAACTGTAAATTCAAGGACCGAACCTATCCCGATTTCTGCCTAACTACCAACCTGAAGGAGGAGGATAAGGAATGGGCTATGGAGAAATACGATGAGGCGCGCAACAAGGAGATTATGATTGCCAGTGCGGAGGTGGAATATGAGGGCTACTGCCAATGGAGCCGGGTGCAGGAGATTATGGAGTTTGCCCGTAAAATCAAAGCGCACCGTATTGGTATTGCCAACTGTATCGGCCTCATCAATGAAGCGCGTATCTTTGCCAAAATACTCAGGGCAAATGGATTTGAACCTTATGCCGTTATCTGCAAGGTGGCGGGACAGGCCAAAACTTCGGTGGGGATTCCGGAGAAGTGTGAAAACATCGGTCCGGCTATGTGCAACCCCATCTTGCAGGCACGGCTGCTGAATGAGGCGCATACCGACCTTAATGTGGTTATCGGACTCTGTGTGGGGCACGACAGCCTTTTCTATAAATACTCGGAGGCTTATGTCACTACACTGGTCACCAAAGACCGGGTTACCGGTAATAATCCGGCGGCGGCTCTCTATATTGCCCACTCTTATTATCACAAGAAGTTTTTCCCTAATGCTCCTAAACCGACTTTCAAACCGAAGGAGGATACAGATAAATAAAATTTTAAAGAGAAAAAAGAAACTATCTTGCCACAGAATAAGAATATTTTGTAAGTTTGTAAAAAGAATAGCGCAATCTCCGGCATAGGAAAAGCGTTTCTATGAATTACAGAGATGTCATTTTTATGACTATTACAGAAACTACCGAATCCCTTATCGGATTAGATATAATCTGCAACATGCGATTATATATGTATTAATCAGATATATACGGAAAGTATATACAGGAACAAAATTAAAGATTTATGAAAGTAGGATTGTTTATCCCCTGTTACATTAATGCTGTGTATCCAGAAGTAGGTGTTGCATCGTATAAATTATTGAAACATGTGGGCGTAGATGTAGATTATCCACTAGACCAGACTTGCTGCGGACAGCCTATGGCTAATGCAGGTTTTGAAGATAAAGCCGCCGACCTGGCCTTACGGATGGAAGAGTTGTTTAGCAAATACGACTATGTAGTCGGTCCGTCTGCCAGTTGCGTGGCCTTTGTCAAAGAAAACCATCCACATATATTAGAGAAACGAAACCACAAATGCATGAATAGCGAAAAGATATATGACATCTGCGAGTTTATTCATGATGTGGTGAAACCAAAGTCTTTATCAGCCGTCTTCCCTCACAAGGTAAGCATACACAACAGTTGCCACGGAGTTCGTGAACTGCACCTTTCTTCACCGAGTGAAAGAAATATTCCATATTATTCCAAATTGAGAGATTTATTGTCATTGGTCAAAGGTATTGAGGTATTCGAGCCTAAACGGGTGGACGAATGCTGCGGCTTTGGAGGAATGTTCTCCATTGAAGAACCGGAAGTTTCCGCCTGCATGGGGCACGACAAGGTAATGGACCACATGAGCACCGGAGCAGAATACATCACAGGGGCAGACAGTTCTTGCCTGATGCACATGGAAGGGGTCATCAAACGCGAGCATCTGCCTATCAAGACCATTCATATTGTACAAATATTAGCAGCAGAACAATGAGCACAAAACATTCTTTAGCAGCTGCCCGCTTTCTGGAAAACAAGGAAAACGAAATCTGGCACGACAACACCCTTTGGATGGTACGCGCCAAACGTGATATCATGAGCCATTCACTCCCGGAATGGGAGCAGCTGCGTGAACTGGCTTCACAAATCAAACTGTATTCAAACAGTCATCTGGATACCCTTTTGGAGGAATTCGAGAAAAATGCACTGGCCAACGGCGCCATCGTTCACTGGGCAAAAGATGCCAAGGAACATAATGAAATTGTTTACCAGATCATGCAGGAACATCATGCACATAATTTGGTGAAAAGCAAATCTATGCTTACCGAAGAATGTGGCATGAACGAGTTTCTTATAGAAAAAGGAATAGATGTGGTGGAAAGTGACTTGGGTGAACGTATCTTGCAATTGATGCATCTGCCACCCAGCCACATCGTATTGCCGGCCATCCATATCAAGCGTGAGCAAATCAGTGAAATGATGGAACGCGAAATGGGTACCGAAAAGGGAAATGTAGACCCTACTTATCTTACTCATGCCGCCCGCAGAAGTCTGCGCGAAAACTTCCTTCATGCCGAAGTGGCTATGACGGGTGCCAATTTTGCAGTAGCCTCAACAGGTGAAATCGTAGTATGTACCAACGAGGGAAATGCAGATATGGCCACTTCCTTCCCTAAGGTATATATCGCCACAATGGGTATGGAGAAAATTGTCCCTAACCTGGAATCACTGGGAGTATTTACCCGACTGCTGGCACGTTCCGGCACCGGACAGCCCATTACTGCCTACACCTCACATTACCGCCGCCCTACCGAAGGACAGGAGTTTCATATCATCATTGTAGATAATGGCAGAAGCGATATTCTGGCCAACAAAGACCATATCCGTTCGCTGAACTGCATCCGTTGTGGAGAATGTATGAACACTTGTCCGGTTTACCGCAGAAGTGGAGGATACTCATATACTTACTTCATACCCGGACCTATCGGCATCAACCTGGGAATGCTCCGCGACCCGAAAAAATATTCAGACAACGTGTCGGCCTGTTCGTTGTGCCTGTCCTGCTCCAATGTCTGCCCGGTCAAAGTAGACTTGGGAGAGCAGATATACCGTTGGCGGCAGGATTTGGACAAACTAGGCAAGGCTAACAAAGAGAAGAAAACCATGTCGAACGGGATGAAGTATCTGATGGAGCGTCCGGCATTATTCAATGCGGCGTTAAAATTTGCCCCTATAGCCAACCATCTGCCTAGGTTTATGGTGTACAACAGTGTCAACGCTTGGGGAAAAGGTAGAGAAATACCATCTTTCGCCAAAGAGTCATTCAATGAAATGTGGAAGAAAAACAAAGTAAAACAATGAGCAGTAAAAATGATATATTGGCAAAAATCCGCCAAAACACCGGCATCCGCCATGAGATGCCTCAGATAAAGCTGGAACCTATCACCTTTGAAGACAAGGTTGCCCATTTCTCTCAAGTCTTGTCGCAGGCCGGAGGGAAAGCTGTAGAACTAAAAGAGAACGAAGATATAAACGAAGTTATCCGCCGTGAATTTCCGGAAGCAAAACGAATCGCATCGAACTTGAAAGAAGTGAGTTGCGCCACATTCAATCCAGACACATTGGAAGACCCGAAAGAGCTGAATGGAACAGACGTGGCTGTGGTAAAGGGAGAGTTTGGTGTAGCAGAGAATGCCGCAGTATGGCTGCCCAAGTTAGTCCACCACAAAGGATTGTATTTCATATCAAACGCCTTGGTGATTTTATTAGACAAGAGTCAGCTTGTCAACAACATGCATGAAGCCTACGCTCGCACCGAAAAGGGAGGATATGACTATGGAGTATTCATGTCAGGTCCATCCAAGACAGCCGATATTGAACAGGCTTTGGTTTTTGGTGCGCATGGTCCTATTCAGGTTTTGGTTGTCCTCCGATAAATAGAAATCAAATAACAAATTCATAAACAGCAACAATTTATAATTATTTACATTTAATGAAAAATCTATTCAAAGCCTCATTCTTGTTTCTCACCTTAGGAATGAGTTTTACAGCATGCAACAATGACAACTGCAACGAGTGTAATTATCCGCCTCCAAGTGTAAACGGAGTTTACATACTCAATGAAGGAAATATGACTAGCGATATGGGCTCACTTATCTATATAGACCCGCAAGGAATCATGCACGAAAATGTATATCGTTCGGCCAATGAAGGTAAAAGTTTAGGCAATGTAGCTCAAGATCTATTCATCCGAGACGGCAAGATTTATGTCATTTCCCAAAACGGAACAATAGATGGCAAGCAGATTGTTGTCATGAATGCAACAGACTATAAAATGATTGCAGAATATTCTTTGCCTAATCAAATAGAATGGCCCTCACATATTGCAGTCCTCGACGACCAACACCTTTATGTACGCGACAATAAAGGAATCTGGTGTTTCAATCCGGAAACTAACGAAGCGCACTTCATCGAAGGCACTGATGGAGCAATGAAAAAACCAATGATAGCTCTAAAGGACAAGATACTTGCAGCCCATAACGGAAACAACGGACTGATGGTGATTAATAAAGACGCAAGCAAAGCAGAGCATCCTTCTACCCTATCACAAATTAGCGGAATAGCTAAAGCATGGGATGGAAATATATGGATATCCACACAAAGCATGTTTGGCATCATGGGAAAATCTGCACTCTATAAAGTCAGCAGTACAGATTTCTCTATACTTGCAACACACGACATCAAAGAAGTCAATCTGGAAGGTATTGACCAAGGAGGAGCATCGGCTACATTCTATGCCTTTAAAGATTTAATCTACTATTGCTGCCCCGGAAGCGGATTCAAAAACGGCCAAAAGATTTGGCGCCATAATTTTGAAAAGAATGAAACCCAAGCACTTGACTTTTCCAAACTGATTCCTAAAGAGCATATAGTCTATAATGGTTTTGCGGTTCATCCTGTAACCGGAAAACTAATGCTAGGTAATATCAAAGGATTTGGAAATGACTACAAAATCAACTCGCTGCTCATTCTGGAAGATCAAGGAGACAAGTTGGAATTGATAAAAGAATATGATAACAATCCACTCCAGTTTCAGGCTGGCACCTTCTTCCCTGAATCTTTCTGACTCAAATAAATATAAAGGAGTTGTATTTCTAAAGAAAAAATGCTTTAGGAGTACAACTCCTTTTTTATACTCCATCTAATTATTCAACAGCCATAAATATACCTAGAACATCGAATCCTCTATCATAGTCTATTTTGTCTCCATTTCTTTTAATTCGTTAAACAATGAACAAACAAGTCAAAAAAACAACTATCTTTGCACCCTATTTTCCTTTTATAAAAGCATTACATGATAGAAAAAATACTTACCCCTTTCATTTCGGAACGGTTCATCTATGAAGAAAAATACAGACAAGGACATATCCGTATCATCCGCCCATTACCCGGTGTAGAAATCCTTGGCCTACATATTCCTGATATGAAATCTCTAGCCAAACAACTGGTAAAAGACAATCAAGGAGTATCAACAATTGAATTGCTCAGCAGCCATAAAGGCTCCATCCACATCCATGAAGAAAAGATGATGTGGGGTATGATTATCAACCGTCTCTCACTTTCTACTGACGAAAGATTGGAACGCATCAAAGAGTTTATCCCTCAGATTGACAACTGGGCGGTATGCGACACTTTCTGTTCTGATGCGCAATGGCTCCGAAAAGCCAAGACTGAAACAAAAGAACAAGTGTGGCATTTCCTTACTCCTTATTTCAGTTCTCATTATGAGTTTGAGGTGAGATTTGCCTTGATTTTTTCTCTTGCACACTTCCTGGATGAAGAACATATTGACCGGATATTCTGTTATATTGAACACCTGCAATACGAAAAAATCGTCTCGGCCTATGGTGAGACTCTCCCTTACTACGTCAACATGGCTGTTGCATGGCTGATGGCCACAGCCTTATACAAGATGCCGGAAAAGACCAGACGTTTTGCTAATTCGGGAAAATGCCCGGAACATATCATCAAACTGTATGTGCGAAAAGCTAAAGAATCGCTTCGCACCAAGAATATGAACCCTTTTTAATTATAATAAAATTAAATTCATGAACAAACTAAATTTATTTAAATTATTTATCTCCCTGCTAATCGTTATAATGACAGAATGTTTACATAATTCAGATGTTCTTGTAAAGTAATAGGAACCGACCTTCACCCTTTCTTAAAAGATTTTAGCAAACTCCAAAGCACCGCAACTTAATGGAAACGGAACCGGATAATTTACAGATGGAGACCAAAACACCGTATTCCTACATTCACCGAAGGAAAATACTACCAGTTTTTTACCTATACTTACAGCCAGAAACTTCGCCTCTGCCAATAATCCCACTGGAAGGATATCACGAAAGCTGACATTAGAAGACAACTGGTGGACTCCTTCAGTTAAATGGAGCAAACTTAAGGTCTTGTCATCTTTTTATCCGGAAAACGTAGCTAGTGTTTGTTTATAGCTTTCTGCAAAATTCTCAAAAAAGATTAAATATCCCCTTCAACCAAACAACTTCATAAACATTTCCCTCTTCTTCCGCCTTTTATTATTACATATAATTATATTTTATCGCAGAAGAATGAAGAAAGTCTTATTAGCAATGAGTGGAGGCATAGACAGTACAGTGGCCGCCATCTTACTATTAAAACAAGGATACGAAGTAGTTGGGGTAACCTACCGTACTTATGACAACATTTCCAGAGGATGCATGGAAAAAGAGAAGGGATGCTGCAGTGTAGACTCCCTCTTTGAAGCTAAACAAATGGCCAAGAACCTAGGATTTGAACATCACATACTGGACCTCAGAAAAGATTTCAAAGAAACTATCATTTCCAACTTCATCCATGAATACCTGAACGGACGCACCCCTAACCCGTGTGTGCTGTGCAATTCTACTATCAAATGGGGAAAACTGATTGAAACAGCCAATGAGTTTGGCTGCCACTATATAGCCACCGGACATTACGCAAGAATCGGACAAGAAGGGGAAAAGCTGTTTTTGAGAAAAGGAAAAGACGAAGCCAAAGATCAGACTTATTTCTTATGGACACTGACACAGGAAAATCTGGCACGTACCATTTTCCCACTGGGAGAACTCACCAAACCGGAAGTCAGACAGATTGCTCTGAAGGAAGGATTTGAAAAACTTTCCAAGAAACAAGAGAGCCAGGAAATCTGCTTCATACCCGACAATGACTACAGGAAATTTCTAGCAGACAATGTAACAGACTATACCAGAAAATATGGACCGGGAGATTTTGTGGATGCCCAAGGACGTAAACTGGGAACACATAAAGGTTTTCCTAACTATACCATCGGACAGCGCAAAGGACTTGGTATCGCACTGGGTGAACCGATGTTCGTGATTGCAATTCTGGCCGACAAGAACCAAGTGGTACTGGGAAGGAAAGAGGAGCTGCAAGGAAAGAGCCTAATGGCAGGCAACATCAATCTGACCAAATATGCAGAACTGCCGGAAGGATTTGAGGCAAGCGTGAAAATCCGTTACCGAAGCCTGCCACAGAAAGCCAATCTTTATCAAGAGGGTGACCAAATAAGAGTGGTCTTCCATGAGAAGGTAGACTCCATTACCCCCGGACAAAGTGTAGTGTTTTATGAAAACGAAGACGTGATTGGCGGTGGAATTATCGCATTCGTCTGATAACTAACCAAACAGACGTGACGTCTTACCTGCTTTCAAAGAGGAATGACATCACGTCTGTCTGCTTTACATCTGTCAGTCGATGAATTTGATTTTCGCCATATCACGTGGTTTCGCTGCCGGAGCCTCATCTGGGTAACCCAAAGAAATGGCATAAAGTAACTGATGAGTTCTAGGAAAATCCAACTGATTAAACAACTCTTTCCCATCTTCGCTTGTCAAGAAACGAACAATCTGCCCTAAACAACAAGTACCCAATCCCATAGATTGAGCTGCAGTGATTATGTTTCCTCCCAAAAGGCCACAGTCTACCTGAGACAAATCGTATGTAGCATCGTATGCAATCAAAATAAGGCAAGGAGCTCCATAAAAGGCTTTAGCCTTAGTGCTAGCGTTCTTCTGACGCTGGGCATTAAATTCCTCATCAATCTTAGCCAAGAAATCGGGATTACGCACCACTCTAACCTGCCACGACTGCTTGTACATTCCATTAGGAGCGTTGACTCCACATTTCAGAATTTCCTGCAATTTACTCTCTTCTACTTGCTGAGATTTGTATTTACGAATGCTTCTACGCTCCATAATCGTTTTTACCACTGCCTCACTTCTACTTTCCACTGTCTGAACATTCACACCCCTAGCTTCACCTTCAGTTTGTTTAGACGAATTTCCACAAGAAAAGCACATCATACCAAAGAGAGCAATCGCTCCCAAACACAAGAAATTATTCATATCTGTCATTTTTAATTAGAGTATATCCAAAAAGTAAATCATTCTAACATCCTAATCAGCCCGATTGTTTCATTCAAACCACTCATCCGCCTTCTTATTGGCAGCGACCACCACTTCAGAATCTGAGCAGCAAACCAATGTTGAAACAATCAAGGCCAAAAGACTCCCATCGTCCAGCAATCCTCCAGGGAGCATATCCGGCACAGCGTCTACCGGTGAGATGAAATACCCAAGCGCTCCAATGATTGCCGCTACCTGCTGAGGGGTGGCCTTTCCCAAAGCCATAGCATAATACAAATTCAAAGCATTGACCACCACTTCTCGTCCAGCCTTCTTGACAAACTTGGCCATCTTATCCCAAAAGCTGCTTTCCGAATAAGACTGTTGATATTTTTCCGTATCCATCTGTCATGTATTTGATTATTCCGCAAGATACATCTTTTTCAAAACAGAAATGAAATTCAGCCGCGAAAACTTTTATACAATATCATAAAAAACGAGTCAAGACTAATTAGAAGAGAGAAAACAAGCGGTTATCATTTAAAAACATATTAACTTTGATGCACTATTAAAATACTTGTTATATGATAAATATGGAAACGATTGGCTTGTCGGATATAAAAGGTATCCTAACAGGCAACGCACAAGATATGGAAGGAGCTACCGGAATCACGGTCATCCTAGCTCCAGAAGGAGCCGTTTGCGGAGTAGATGTGAGAGGTGGGGCACCAGCTACCAGAGAAACCGATTTGTTAAAGTCGGAAAAAATGGTAGAAAAAGTTCATGGCGTCTTTCTCTCCGGAGGAAGTGCCTACGGACTGAATACAGCAGCCGGAATAATGAATTTCCTGGAAGAAAAGAAAATCGGATTTAATGTGGGAATCGGAGTAGTCCCCATCGTTACAGGAGCATGCCTTTTTGACCTTGCCATAGGCAGCAACAAAAGTCGCCCTGACAAAACAATGGGTTACAAAGCTTGTGAGAATGCTTTTTCGGGTGAAATTCTGAAAGAAGGAAATGCGGGAGCAGGCACGGGTGCCACTGTAGGGAAAATCTGCGGAACAGAAAGAATGATGAAAGGTGGACTAGGTATCTATGGATTAAAAGTTGGCGATTTGAAGGTAGTTTCCATCGTGGCCGTCAATGCACTTGGAGACATCATTGACTATGAAGACGGACATAAGATAGCCGGACTGCTCACAGAAGACCAAAAGAGGTTCTACCCGTCTCCACAAGCAATTCTCGAACTTGGCATGAGCGACAAAAATTCCAATCCGTTTTCTACCAACACAACTATAGGATGTGTTATCACCAATGCCAAATTATCCAAAGCTGAAGCCAATGCCCTTGCATCCATCGCTCACGATGGCTTCGCCCGAACAATGCAACCTTCGCATACCAGAAATGACGGAGATACCATCTTTGTACTTTCAACAGGAGAGCAAGTCTTTGAACCCATGAGTGTTGGAGTCTTGGCAACTGAAACAATGGGAAAAGCTGTCAACAGAGGAGTTGCAAATGCAAACTCGATTTTTGATGTAAAATGTGCCAAAGACTTTTCTCTTTAATCTTGATATATAAAATGCTCCCAGTCGCCTAAAACGAAAAACCATCCCACAGATGGAAGAGCGACTGGAAGGCAATCTTTTTATAAATAGCCTCAACTATAAGCCTCCTAGAATTTAAAATTTACGTGCAATATATCAATTCCATTATTTTTTTCAATTCTCATCCATCTTAGCAATATCATAATACTTATTACTTTACCAATACTACCCATGCTATAACACGAAACAACACAATACATAGACAAAATTATATCTATTCGCTAAATAACACACCATTATGCTAATTTAAAATCATCCATTACAACAAACAATCTAGAATAATTCAGCAGTATATCCCATCATTTCCAGTCCTCTGAAAAAACATCAAGAGATTATTATCCGATACTTGCAGATTCATTCCATTTATTCTATATTTGTTGTCAAATAATCAAACATTAAATTTACTATTATGATTAAAATCTATGGGATGGATACTTGTCCTGACTGTACTTATATAGACAGTCAAGTTACAGATCACAGCAATTACGAAATCATTGATATTGGCAAACACGTAAAAAGTTTGAAAGCATTCTTGAAACTCCGCGACAATCACCCTGCCTTCAACGAAGCAAAGAAAATGGGAGCCGTAGGGATTCCTTGCTTTGTTCTTGAAGATGGAACAGTAACCCTCTCTCCCGAAGAAGCCGGGCTAAAGGCAAGACCAATATCAGAAGGTGCCACTTGCAATCTGGACGGCAGTGGATGCTAATCATAAAAAAGGACTACAAGAATGAAAAAAAATCTTATTTCTACACGGATTCTTCGCATCAGGAAATTGTGTACCTGCACTAACTATTAAAGAGGCTTTCTGCAACAAACAGACCTATGAAAGAAAAATTGAAGTACTGACTCCCGATTTGCCCCTCCACTCCAAAGAGGCCCTAGAGTTCATACATAATCTCTGCGACCATGAAAAACCAGACTTGCTAGTAGGCAATAGTTGCGGAGCCTTTTTGGCACAGATTATTACACCTGTGGTAGGGATTCCTGCCCTTTTAGGGAATCCGCATCTGCAAATGACTCAATTTCTGAAGGAAAGAATCGGGACACACCAATACAATTCTCCAAGAAATAACGGACAGCAAGAATTTTCTATTACTCAAGAGCTTATTGATGAATTCGCTCAAATAGAAGCACATCAATTCGACTATACTTCACCTTATTATAGTGATAAAATATGGGGACTCTTCGGTGACAAAGATACGTTGGCCCATTTCGAACCTCAGTTCATCAAATATTATAACCAATCGTTCCACTTCCCGAGAGCTCACACCCCCACCAAAGACGAAGTGAGGGAATGGTATGTTCCTATCATCGAAAAAATGTTGCAGACGTTTCATAAGTCTGAAGATGGATGCCGGTATTTCCAACATTTCAAAGGAGGAAAGTACAAACTGATTGGCACCGCTTTCGACTCCGAAACTAAAGAAAGGATGGTAGTATATCAAGCACTGTATGGCGAGATGTCTTACTGGATAAGACCCGAAAAAATGTTTTTTGAAAAGGTTACTCGAAACGGAAAGACATTCAATCGTTTTACAGAAATATACCGATAATGGTATTCTCCATATCCTTATTATTATAAAAGAGAACGGTCTTGCAAAATCGGAAAATATCCAATAGCAAGACCGTTCTCTTTTTCTTTTATCATAAATCCCCACTACCCTCCCTCATTCATTATGCAATCAATACGTGGTAATGCTCAATGCAAGCCTCTATCAATCAGGCGGAACACAAAGTACACTGATGCCCGATGCAAGACATACACTGTAAACAGGTTGCTTGAATCCCTAAGCACAAATAAAAAAACAGCACCGAAGTGCGAAGTATTGCCATCACAAAATAAACTACACCGCTATCTGTCAGCTTTACAAAAGGTCCATGGTCCAGTTGATACTCTGAATCTGATTATCCAGTTCCCTGAGTTTCTTACAATACCAATCAGTATCCCGTCTCATTTCTGCCACATCAACCATACGCACATACTTAATTTCATTACGCCCGTATCTGGTCTCGTTTTCAGTCACATGTTTCAGCACATCCCGCATCAATGCCACCCGCATCGAAAGCATATCTCTCTTTGCCAGCAGTTGAGTAAGATTCTCACCGTGGTGAACCACTTGCATATTTGTATAATTAATTCGATAGACCAAATCTCCCAACTGAGCCAGACAATCATCCAACTCCTTATACAAATCGGCCACCTTTTCAGGGGGAACATCCCCTTCCTGTACCTTGGAGCTGTCTTTTAAACGCTCCTTCAACTGACTGATTCTTTTCTGCAAGTCAACTCTACTGCTAAGTGCTTCTGCCAATTTCATCGCTGCTATATTTTAAAATTAATCTCCACAAAGATAAAACTATTTATGACATGATGCTTCTTCTACACAAAAAAACAAAGAATTAACAAGTCCAAATAGTGAACGAACCAATATTTTTTCTTACTTTTACTATCCATTTTCAACATTTAGAAGATATGATAAAGATATTTTGTGTCAACACACAAACCACCAAAGAGTTTCCAGAAGGAACTACTTTAATGGATATGCTTCCAGAGTTTAATTTTAAGCAACCTTACCCTATCCTTTCAGCTAAAGTAAACAATGTGAGCCAAGGTTTGAAATACCGTGCGTTCAACAACCGACAAGTTGAGTTTCTGGACTACCGCTCTTATCTAGGCCGTAGCGTATATAGCAATTCACTCTGCTTTTTGCTCTCTAAAGCTCTGATTGATCTTTTTCCGAAGAGTAAGGTGGTAATACGCCGCCCCATTTCAAAAGGCTATTTCTGTTCTGTAGACAAAGGAAACGGTTCTTCTCTCACGCAAGAGGACCTTGACAAGGTATGCCAGCACATGAAAAGCCTTGTAGAAGCCGACCTTCCTTTTCGCCGTTTTGAAGTGAAACAGGAAGAAGCCATCGAACTGTTTTCCAAACTAGGCTATCAAGATAAGGTAACGCTGCTTAAGACAGTCAATGATGTCTATGTAAACTACTATACTCTTGGGGATACTCCTGATTATTACTACGATGCACTGCTTTCAAGTACCGGGTATCTGAAGAAATGGAGCCTGACCATGTATCGCGACGGATTGCTACTAAGAGTACCCGACAGACATCAACCGGAACAACTTGCCCCGTTCTTTGAGCAACCTAAGACTTTTGAGATTTTTTCTGAAAGCTTTAAATGGAACAAAATCATGGGACTTGAAAACGTGGGAAACGTCAATATGGCTTGTGCTAAAGGTGAAGCTCCCGATCTAATTAAAGTGGCTGAAGCTTTACAGGAAAAAAAGATTGTACAGATAGCCGAAGAAATAGACAGTCGTGTACATCGAGACAATCCTGTGCGCATAGTATTAATTACCGGACCAAGCAGCAGCGGAAAATCTACTTTCTGCAAACGACTCAGCATCCAACTGAAAGCATGCGGCTTGCATCCTATCTCCTTCTCTACCGATGATTATTTCGTGAACCGACTGGACACGCCTAAATTGCCAGATGGTTCCTACGATTTTGATAATTTCGACACTGTTGACCATGAATATTTACAGAATGACATCATCAAACTGATGAATGGAGAAACAGTAGAAGTGCCCGAATATAATTTCAAGACAGGTATCAGAGAGATGAACGGGAAAAAATTGAAACTGGAAGAGGGAATGGTCTTGCTGGTGGAGGGTATCCACGCACTAAACCCACGGCTCACCGACCGCTTGCCAGATGAAGCAAAATATAAGATTTTCATCAATACCATTACCAGCATCTCACTAGACGACCATAACTGTATACCTACAAGCGACAACCGCTTGCTGAGAAGAATCGTCAGAGACTATAACAAAGGAGCCTTCACTGCTCGAGAATCCATTGCCAACTGGCCCAATGTCCGTCGTGCCGAAGTTAAATGGATTTACTCATTCCAAGAGAATGCCGATGTCATGTTCAACTCCACTTATATCCTAGAGTTTGCCGTACTGCGCGCTCATGCCGAACAAATTTTGATGACAGTTCCCAAAAACTGTCCGGAATACAGCGATGCACATCGGCTCATGAAGTTCTTAAACTACTTCACTCCCGTATCTGACAAGGACATTCCATCTACTTCCCTTATCAGAAGTTTCATTGGAGGAAGCAACTTATAATCAATTAAAAAGGATTCAAACGAACCACTTCAACTATCGGTCCGTTTGAATCCTTTGCTATTTTCTGCCATATCAATCTTTATCCAAACAAGCATCCAAATCGGCAATCAATTGCTCCTTGTCCATGTGCTGGCCAATAAAGACAATTTTCTGCATACGGTCGCCATAATGCTCATCCCAGTCGCGAAGCAACCCCGGCTCCTGTTGCATCATTCTCAACACCTCTTCTTTTGGCATCGCAGCATACCACTGCCCCACCTCACTCAACTGCTTCTGCTGTCCGGCCTGTTCAAACAAACAAGTCATATCCGGATTATCATTGAAATAACATACCCCTTTGGCACGAATAACACTAGCCGGCCACTTGGCACTGATAAAATAATCAAACCTGTTCATATCAAAAGCAGGACGGCGACAGTACACAAACGTTTCTATACCATATTCACCTGCCTCTCCTTCTTCATGATGGTGATGATGGTGACAACAACATCCTTCAGGATGTCCTTCGTGACCACAGCCATGCGATTTCTGGGAAGCATGCACCTTTTCCTGTCCACTACAATCCTTCCCCAGTTCCTGAATCCATCCAGCAGAAGCCGCTACCTTCTCATAGCGAAACGAATGTGTCTCCAAGATTTTTTCCAGTTCCACATCGGCATGATCACATTCAATGATTTCAGCTTGTGGCTGCAAAGAACGGATTATCTGACGGATTCGTTTCCGTTCTTCCTCGCTCACTTCCAAAACCTTATTCAGCAACACCACATTACAAAATTCAATCTGCTGAATCAACAAATTCTCAATATCGTCTTCTCCCAGTCCCTTTTTAGTAAGGTGCTCTCCACATCCGAACTCACTCTGCATACGCAATGCATCTACCACAGTTACAATGCAATCCATCTTGCAAATTCCGTAAGCTGTATAAGCCCCTCCCATACTTGGAATAGAACAGATGGTCTGTGCTATCGGTTCCGGGTCACAAATACCACTGGCCTCAATAACGATATAATCAAACTGCTGCATTTTCATCAGTTCAAAGACTTGTTCTATCAGGTCGGTCTGCAGCGTGCAACAGATACATCCATTCTGCAAAGCCACCAAACTACTGTCCTTGCTGCCTACCACACCACCTTTCTGTATCAGTTCTGCATCAATATTCACCTCACCGATATCATTTACAATTACTGCAAACCTAATCCTTTGCTTATTGGCGAGAATACGGTTAACCAATGTAGTCTTTCCGCTTCCCAAATATCCGGTCAACAACAAAACCGGAATATCTTTTACTGTTTTATTCTCTGTCATTTCATTTATATTTTAGTCCGGCTGAAGGTACGCTCCAACCGGAAATACACTACAAAACTTCTTATTTTTTCTCCGGATAATTTAGAAAAAGGATATACTCTCCCTCACAATGAATAGAAAAAGGTGAATAAGCCACTTCATTCAAAGTACCCTGCCACCAGTTTTGAAAATCATGCAAAGGATAAACCAATCCTTCTGCCGTCATCCCCTGAGTGCCAAAACTAATAATTGAGACCTGACTTCCCGGAAGAACCTCACATCTGCAATCACCTGAAACCGGAATAAACACCCCATAATCGGTATACATTCTCACGTCCAATCCCATCCTGCGATATTCCACCAACAGACTGATATTCCCCAAAGTATGGTCTTCTCGCTTTCCAGTAGCTGCTACTATTGCAATCGACTTTATACCTTTCTCCTTCAGATAGGTCACGGCCTTAGTCTGGTCGTTCGTCTCCTTATCCAGATTAAATCGCACCCTCGAAGCATACTTTACTTTATTGGCTTCCAGCAAAGAGTCTCCGTCGCCAACAATTTGGTCGGGCACCCTTCCTGAATCCAAGAAAGAGTTTGCAGCCCCATCGCAACATACCTTAAAAGCCTCTCCATCTATCAAGCTGAGAGGAATCCGATGCACAGGAAAATCTCCATTGCCAATCACTACCGCTTGCGGTGAGCAATCTATTGTTATCATCTCTTTCATTTCTTTTCTATCATCTTTATCCAATTGCGATACCCCATCACAGCTATCACCATATAGAGCAAATATAACCCTGACGTAAAATAGAGTCCTTTATAGAAATACAGTCCGCTGCTTACCACATCTACCGCTATCCACACCAGCCACTGCTCTGTCACCTTTCTTGCCAGCAACCACATCGCCACAATACTGGCAGCGGTTGTAAAACTATCAAGCCAGGGCACCGTACTGTCTGTAAAGCGAATCAATACCCATCCTATGACCAAGAACAAGACAACAAACGCCAAGAATATACCGGGGCACATCCGTCTGCTAAAACGACTGATGCCTACTTCTTCCGCATCATTTGTCCCTGTTCTCTTTCCTAACTTCCAGACTATCCAGCCATAAACAGAAGCCAGCATAAAATAGATGTTGATACCAAAATCGGCATACAATCCAGCACGATAATATACAAATACATAGATAGCCGGCATGATAATACTTGCTATCCATAAATAAATACTAGCCTTATACTCCAACCATAAGTATGCCAGTCCGACCAAGGTCCCTGCCAATTCCAAATAATTCATTTGTCCTTACTTTTTTCCAATGCGAAATTACAATTATTTTAGGCAAGTTTAGAATGAAACACGGCTTTTTACCGAAAAACCACCCCGATATGGTCGGTCAATGGATAAACCGCCTGCCAATCTATGTTTTTTCAAATTAAAATCTGTAAATTTGCCTCCACTACTACAATAATCAATGTATGAAAATCTTATTAGCTATCGATTCCTTCAAAGGATGCCTCACTTCAAGTGAAGTGGAAGCTATCTTTGCACAAGCCTTGACCGAAAAAGGAATAGAGGTCTCCTCCTTTCCGATGTCGGACGGTGGTGAAGGCATGCTCGAAGCATTTATCACAGCTGTACACGGCACCGTCACCACTGCATCTGTCTGCCATCCACTGATGCGCCCTCTCACCGCCTCATACGGAATTTCTCCTGACGGAACCGCCATAATCGAAAGTGCACAAGCCTGCGGACTGACCCTGATGAAACCCTACGAAAGAAATCCGATGCTTGCCACCACTTATGGAGTAGGAGAACTCATTGTACATGCCTACCGACAAGGATGCCGGAAGTTTATTGTCGGATTAGGAGGAAGCGGTACCAGCGACTGCGGAACAGGAATGTTGCAAGCCCTAGCCGACTGTTTCACCCCACACAAGAGTCTTTATGAACTGCCCGACAGCCCACTTGCAGCGTGCCATTTCATCCTTGCTAGCGACGTGCGCAATCCTTTATACGGGAAAGAAGGGGCAGCATATACTTTCGCCTCACAAAAGGGAGCATCTCAAGAAATGATAAAGCAGCTGGACCAAAGAGCACGCCAATTTGCAGCCTCAGCAGCCTTTCGAATGGGGATTGACCAAGCACAGGCATCAGGTGCTGGAGCTGCCGGCGGACTAGGATACGCTTTCCTGCAATTCCTTCCTACCACCATGCAGTCGGGAGCCGATTTGCTCCTCGACTTGATTCATTTCGATACTGCCATCTCCCAAGCAGACCTCATCCTCACCGGTGAAGGACATGCCGACTCACAGACTCTCATGGGGAAACTACCCGAACGTATCCTACAGCGTGCTTTGCCGCATCACTGTCCCGCATGGCTTGTGGCAGGACATACCACCCACCCGCAGTTCCTCATCAATGCCGGTTTCCAAAAAGCAGATAGCCTCACCCCAAACCACATGAGTCTAGAGGAGGCTATCTTACCCGAAACTACTAAAAACATTATCAGAAATTGGGTTGACAGAAATTTCTGAATGTCAAAAACAGTTTAAAAATAAAGCATAATCAACAACATTCCCACCAGAATAGAAACTCCGGTTGCCACCATTCCCGGCATCATAAACGAATGATTCAACACATACTTACCAATGCAGGTAGTTCCTGTACGGTCAAAATTGATGGCAGCCACCACCGTAGGATAATTCGGAATAAAGAAATATCCGTTTACCGCCGGAAACAATGCAATCATCAGATAAGGAGAGATTCCCAAAGCCAATCCCAGTGGTACAATGGCACGCACTGTTGCCGCCTGACTATACAAGAATATAGACATTGCAAACAAAGCCACCCCAAACAGCCAAGGCATACTCTGCACGATACTTTCGATAGAAGTAGTGAGTTGTTCCAGATTTCCTTTGATGAAAGTGTCGCCCATCCAAGGAATACCAAAGATAGCAACCACAGCCTGCACCCCTGCCGGGAACACACTTCCCTGCACAGCCTTTATGCCATCTATACGCATAATCAACAGAATCAGTGCAGCCGCACTCAACATCAATATTTCAATGATATACGGCATTTCCATCATCACCGGCTGTCCGTCTTTCATAAAAGTAGGACGCAGACTGTCTATCGAACCAAACAACACAATCAAAAAAGTTGCCAGCAAGAAAATGATAACTGCTCCTCGTGCCTTCTTTACATTGTCCACATCGGCAGTAGTCACCTCTTCCTCGTTCAGCAGCCCCTCTTTTACACGGCGCTGATATTCAGGGTCGTCCACCAGTTCTTTTCCCACACGCATCGAAAAGAAAGCAGCCACCAGCACTCCCGCCAAAGTAGCAGGAACTGTCACCTTCAAGATATCGAAGAGTGAAACTCCCGAAAGCAGCCCAAGCAGAGCCACCGTTGCCGCCGATATGGGGCTAGCCGTAATAGCCTGCTGAGAAGCAATGACAGCAATACCCAACGGACGCTCCGGTCGAATCTTAGTATCGCGGGCAACTTCGGCAATCACGGGAAGAACCGAATAAGCCACGTGTCCTGTTCCTGCCACAAAAGTAAACAGATAAGTCACAATCGGGCTGAGGATAGTAACCTGCGACGGATTCTTGCGCAGCACCTTCTCTGCCAACTTCACCATATAGTCCAGCCCACCAGCTGCCTGCATACACGAAGCGGCAGAAATCACCGCAACAATCATCAGCATCACATCTACCGGAGGTGCCGTAGGCTCAAGGCCGAATATAAATACCAAAATAGCCAAACCAACTCCTCCCATCACTCCCAAGCCAATACCACCCAGTCGAGCTCCGATGATAATGGCTACCAAAACAATCAAAAACTGTAAAAGCAACATATATAAACTCTGAATAAAACAAATTACAACATCATTAGAAAACCGGCAGCTTATAGATAAATCCTACAGAAACACGGTTGGTGGAATAATCCTCCACACCAAAAGATTTAGCACGGTTCTCAAAAAGATACGAGCGTCCCACATAAGCCAGATAGAAATGCAAGTTCGTTTCCAACGGATAGAATTCCAGTCCAGTAAAATATCCCAATGAGGTGCGATACTTCCCTTTCCCCAACACCGAGCCGTCGTCCATCATCGTTTCTTTCCCTATAGAAGCAGTTTCATACATCCCTTTTGCAAAGACACTCCATTTCGGCCTAAACCGATAGTTCCATCTAGTCACAAAAGACAAATAACGTGCATTATTCACTTTATGTTCATTTACCTGCCCTATAAATTGTGTTAAAATACCTTTCCTGTCAATATCTTCCGATGAATACATCACATCAAAGAAGCCATCCACTTTACCAAGGTTCAGCCCTTGTCCGAAGGCCAGATAATACATTCTGTTCCCTTTAGCCTGATTCATTACCGAGGCCGACCATCTGGCTTCAAGCACCTCTTTAAAAGTCCCGTTCCAGTTCAAGGTATAGAGCAGCGGCATCTTGGCATCCTCCAGATTCTTTCCGTAAGTCCTTTCCAGCGAATGGATACGGCTGTTTACCACTTGAAACTGCAACTGCTGCGAAGGAGTGGCCTGATACGCCACAGTCACCCCCGACTGATAATTGCTCATATTCTGCACCATATCGCTATATTCATAGATGTCTATCAAGTTTACATCAAACTCGATACCCCCGTAAGCCACACACTGCTTACCGCCAAACACCGACCATTTGTCATTGAACTTCACACCGATACCTGCCACATCAAGAGATGCCGGCAAATTGTCGAAACCGTCGCTTCCATCATTGCTCATATTCAGCCGCTGACGGTAATGATAAGAAAGCCACGAGTTCAAATTGCCTTTCGCTTCCATACGGATTTCACGGAAATTGAATTTCCCCTGCCGGAAGCCATCTTGAAACAACGCATCATATCCTGCATGCAGAAGCAGGTTCACTTGCAGGTAGTCCTTACGCCCCTCCTTTCCTGTAGCAGCCTGATAGACCGACTGTCCCTCGGCCATTCTTTCTATAAAATCTTTTTTGGTATTCTCTTCCGATTTTTTCTTTTCCGCATAAGTAGCAGTAACCCATAATCCTACCACCAAACACAACCATGCCTTTTTCATACTATTTGCTTGTCGTTTAAAGTTAACTTACCAATGTGTCTCAACGATATCACTAACCTTATACCGTTATGCTACAAATATAAGATAAATACTCTAAAGACCCACACTTTCTGCAAAAGTTTTATAAATTTCGCTTAAATAGATTACTGAATTCTTGGTTATATATCACTATTTATGCTAAATTTGTTAAAAAAGTAGTTTGAAGTATTCATTTTTGTACTTAACTAAGGAATATGCAGCAAATCGTTTTCGTTGATACCGAAGTAGGAATAGCCGACAGGAAGATTCATGACATAGGAGCCTGTAAGGATAATTATACTCTTCACACTGGAAAAGTGGAAGAACTGATTGATTTTATCAAAGACTGCCATTTCATTTGCGGACACAATCTCATCCACCATGATTTGAAATATCTGGCTTCTGCCATAGAAGGAGATATTGACAGCCAACCCATCGACACCCTATATCTGTCACCTTTATTATTTCCCAAACGGCCATATCACTCTTTGCTCAAAGACGACAAGCTACAAGTTGACGAACTTAACAATCCGGTTAACGATTGCAAGAAAGCGCAGATTCTATTCAATGATGAAGTAAAAGCTTTTCAAGAACTGCCGGAAACCTTACAGCATATCTTCTATAATCTTTTGAAAGAGATTCCCGAGTTTAAAGGCTTCTTTGAATATCTCCGCTACAACCCTTTTCGCGGACTGCTGAGCCTGTTCAAACGAAATGAATCGGAAATAAAGGAATTCTTTCAAGGAAGAATCTGTGCCAATGCTCCTGTCGATCTGATGATCAAGTCGTATCCGGTGGAGTTGGCCTATGCTCTTGCTCTCATCCATGCCAACGACTGCCAGTCCATCATTCCACCATGGACACTCAAAAACTATCCCAAGATTTATAACCTTATCTCCCTACTCAAAAATAAGCCTTGCGAGCAGGAATGTCCTTATTGCCGGGAAAAACTGAATGCACTATCTGCCCTCCATAAATACTTTGGTTACGAAAGTTTCCGAAGCTATAATGGCGAACCGCTGCAAGAAAGAGCGGTGCAGACTGCCATCGAAGGAAAATCTATCCTTGTGGTATTTCCTACCGGTGGTGGAAAATCAATCACTTTTCAACTTCCGGCTTTTATGGCAGGAGATAATGCACACGGCCTGACGGTTGTGATTTCTCCATTACAGTCGCTGATGAAAGACCAGGTGGACAACCTTAAAGACCTCGGAATAACTGGTGCGGTGACTGTTAACGGACTTCTCAGCCCGGTAGAGAGAGCTGATGCCTACCAACGTATCTCCGACGGTTCGGCTTCTATCTTATATATTGCACCGGAAATGCTACGTTCCAAAACCATCGAAAAGATGCTCATGTCGCGTAATGTGGTACGATTTGTGATTGATGAAGCGCATTGTTTCTCTTCTTGGGGACAGGACTTTCGTATTGACTATCTCTATATAGGTGAATTTATCCGCAAGTTACAAAAGAACAAATCCAACGGACAAACCATTGCCGTTTCTTGCTTCACCGCTACTGCCAAGCAGAAGGTTATCAGCGACATACGCGATTATTTCAAGAACGAATTACAACTTGACTTGGAAATCTTTGCATCGAATGCTGCCAGAGAGAACCTTACTTATAATGTACTCTATAAAGAAACAGAAGAAGAAAAATACATCGAACTGCGCAACTTGATTGAGAGAAAGGACTGCCCTACCATCATTTATGTATCGCGCACTCAACGTGCTGTAGACCTAGCCTGCAAGCTGACTGCCGATGGTTTTCTGGCAAAGGCATTCCACGGAAAGATGTCCTCCAGGGAAAAGATTAATCACCAGGAAGCATTTATCCACAATGAAGTCCGCATTATTGTAGCTACTTCCGCTTTCGGTATGGGAGTGGACAAGAAAGACATCAAACTGGTAATTCACTATGATATCTCAGACTCTCTAGAAAACTATGTACAAGAGTCTGGACGAGCCGGAAGAGACAACCGAATACAGGCAGAATGTTATGTACTTTATAACGACACCGACCTCGACAAGCACTTCATTCTGCTCAACCAGACCAAACTGAGTATCAGCGAAATACAACAGGTATGGAAAGCCATCAAACGCATGACAGGCAATCGCAAGCGTATCTGCTGTTCAGCCTTGGAAATTGCCCGAATGGCCGGATGGGACAACTCGGTTTCTGAAATAGAAACTAGGGTAAAGACCGCCATAGCTGCTCTTGAAAATGCCGGTTACATTAAGCGAGGCAATAATATGCCGCGTGTCTATGCCACCGGAATCAAGGCGAAAAACATGGAAGAAGCCACCAAGCGTATCAACCGCTCCACACTTTTTGAAGATGAGAAGCAACAACAGTCTGCCAAGCGCATCATCAAATCATTGATTTCCAGCCGGTGCATTGCTGAAGCGGGAAACGATGATGCAGAATCGAGAGTAGACTATCTGGCAGATACCTTAGCCATTCCAAAAGCAGAAGTTATCACTGTTATCAATAAGATGCGTGAGGACGGACTCCTGGCAGATACACAAGATATGTCGGCTTATATCCAAAAAGACGACACCCAACGACGTACTTTCCTTATTTTAGAGCGTTTTGCCAGACTGGAAGAGTTCCTTCTGTTGCATATCTGTGAAAATGAAATCAACGAGTTCAACCTCAAGGAACTCAATGCCAGAGCCGACTCGCAAGGTATTGCATCGACCAATGTCAAGAACTTACGCACTATCCTGTATTTCCTGACCATCAAGCATTATATCCAAAAAGAAGAATATAAAGGCACTTCCAATGTGAAGCTAACCACCATCCTTCCTAAGAAGACCATGATGGAGAAGTTCAGGCGAAGAATCAACATCTGCAAGTTCATAGTAGAAGAGTTCTACTCCAAAATTCAAGAACTCTCTAATATTCAGACAACAGCCGATTCTCCTCACCCGCAGGACCAGCCCGTTTCTTTTTCGCTGGTAGGACTTTACAATAAATACCGTAACGAAGCAAACGGAACAAAAGAAATCAGTCAGAACGATGTACAAGATGCCCTGCTGTATCTTTCTACCATTGGAGCAATCGGCCTTGAAGGCGGTTTTTTAGTTCTTTACAACGGCATGGAAATCAACCGCTTGCAAATGGACAACAGAATTCGGTACAAGAAAGAGGACTATACCTCTCTGAGCGAGTTTTATACACAAAAAATTCAGCAGATTCACATTGTAGGAGAATTTGCCAATATGATGGTCAAAGACTATCATTCTGCCCTGCAATTTGTCAACGACTATTTTCAGATGGATTTCCGCAAGTTCATCAGCACTTACTTCAAGGGAGAACGTGCGGAAAAACTGAACCGCAACATGACTTCGCAACGCTATCAGAAACTCTTCGGCTGCTTGTCGGTCCAGCAAAAACGTATCATTGATGATGACGAGTCTAAGCATATTGTGGTGGTGGCAGGACCCGGAAGTGGAAAGACACGGGTGCTGGTACACAAACTGGCTGCTATGCTCACACTGGAGGATGTGAAACACGAACAACTCCTTATGGTGACTTTCTCACGAGCTGCTGCCACGGAGTTCAAGATGCGTCTGAAAGACCTGATAGGCAATGCGGCCAATTTTGTGGAAATAAAGACCTTCCACTCCTATTGCTTTGACTTGCTGGGACGAATTGGAAGCCTCAACGAATCGGAAGAAGTAGTGAAAAAGGCCGTAAAAATGATTCGTGAGGGTGAAGTGGAACCCGAACGTGTAGCAAAAAGTGTCTTGGTGATTGATGAAGCTCAAGACATGGACAAGGATGAGTTCGATCTGATTTGTGCCTTGATGGAGGTAAACGACGGGATGCGTGTAATCGCTGTAGGCGACGATGACCAGAACATTTATGAATTTCGTGGCTCAGACTCCCGCTATATGCGCTCACTGGTAACCGATTACGAGGCTCAGATGTATGAACTGGTGGAAAACTACCGGAGCAAAGAGCATATCGTACGTTTCTCCAATGCCTTTGCCCACCTGCTTTCAAACCGCCTCAAGAACAAGGAAATCACAGCCGTTTCTCACGAACCGGGCATAGTAGCTCTCACCAGACATCAGTTCCCTTACTTGGAAGAAACGCTTACCGAAGCACTTCGCCTGAACCCTACAAAAGGATCTTCCTGCCTGATGACTGCTACTAATGATGAGGCTTTCCGCATACTTGGTCTGCTTACCAAGAAAGGTATCCATGCCAAATTGATTCAGTCGAACGACGGCTTTTCTTTGTATAACCTGGCTGAAGTGCGTTATTTCCTCAGGAAGCTCACTCCACAAGCTGCTTCAATCAATGCTCCGGTTCACCAGAGTCCTGTCATCAGTGATAAGGAATGGAACGATGCAATAGATAGTCTAACCCAAGTATATGCCGACAGCACTTGTCTGGAAAACTGTCTGCAAATGCTGACTGCGTTTGAAAAAACCTCCAACCGCAAATACCGGAGCGACTTGATAGAGTTCATCAAGGAGTCCAATTTTGAAGATTTCTACCGGGAAGAACAGGGAGCAGTCTATGTTTCCACCATCCACAAGTCGAAAGGAAGGGAGTTTGACAATGTATATCTCCTGCTCAACCATCTGCAAATACAAAACGATGAAGCACTGAGAAAGCTATACGTTGCCATGACCCGTGCCAAAAACGAGCTTTACATTCATTACGTACAAACACCGGTAATAGACCGTGTACGTCCTTCGTTTGTCACCTTCCAGACAGATGAAAGGGAGCATCCTGCCCCAGAAGAGATAGCTCTCCAACTTACTCACAAGGATGTTTTTCTGGACTTTTTCAAGGACAAAAAGAACAAGATACTCCAGCTTCACAGCGGATGCCAGCTTACTTTGCACCACGACATCTTCTATGCAACAATCCACAACGAAGTCTGTCCGGTAGCCAAGTTGTCGAAGATATGCTGCAGCCGTCTGGTAGAACTGTTTAGAAAGGGATATGCTCCATTTCGGGCGGAGGTGCGCTTTGTTGTGGCTTGGAAAAAGGAAGAGGATGCAACTGAAACGGCTGTCTTGCTGCCTAATGTGTATTTCAGAGTGAGGGTATAAGACAAATTTAATAAAGACAATACCAGCAAATAGCTGATACTCATGCATGTTTTCAATTTCATAAGGTACGATTTAATAATATCAGCAATAGTAGAAATTAAATAGGTCTTATAACCCGTAGTTGGTTGTATTCTTCTTGTGACACATCTACAATAGTAGAAATTAAATAGGTCTTATAACCGCCAAACAAACAGTTATTAACTACCTTAATCTACAATAGTAGAAATTAAATAGGTCTTATAACCGTCTACAACTGGACTAAGGGATGCAACATCTACAATAGTAGAAATTAAATAGGTCTTATAACCTTCAGATGAATCTTCTGAAAGATAACCAATCTACAATAGTAGAAATTAAATAGGTCTTATAACCCATAAAGCCACGTGTATTAGGGTTGTGTATCTACAATAGTAGAAATTAAATAGGTCTTATAACCTGATATAGACCTATGATGAACGGCAGAATATCTACAATAGTAGAAATTAAATAGGTCTTATAACCCGTAATCCTAACACAGACTTGTTGAGTCATCTACAATAGTAGAAATTAAATAGGTCTTATAACCTTAACACATTGTATACTTTCCATGCCGCAATCTACAATAGTAGAAATTAAATAGGTCTTATAACCTGTAAAGATAATACTTCAGTTTGAATAAATCTACAATAGTAGAAATTAAATAGGTCTTATAACCAATACATCTACTTGTATGTCATAATCGCATCTACAATAGTAGAAATTAAATAGGTCTTATAACCACCAATGTATACATAGGCGAAAACATACATATCTACAATAGTAGAAATTAAATAGGTCTTATAACCTCTTTCTGATGAGGAGTTGATGACATATCTATCTACAATAGTAGAAATTAAATAGGTCTTATAACCATTTTTCCGCTTATCTTTGCCCCGCAATCATCTACAATAGTAGAAATTAAATAGGTCTTATAACCTTTAAATGTAAATACTTGTTTTCCATTATCTACAATAGTAGAAATTAAATAGGTCTTATAACCTACATTCCAAATCTGCTCCATGCGGGACTATCTACAATAGTAGAAATTAAATAGGTCTTATAACCATTCATCTGCATAGAATGTTTTACGCGATCTACAATAGTAGAAATTAAATAGGTCTTATAACCTAATTTGATTGATTTGATTGAAAACTGTGGATCTACAATAGTAGAAATTAAATAGGTCTTATAACCTTTGAGCCATGTATCGGCTGTTGGTTATTAATCTACAATAGTAGAAATTAAATAGGTCTTATAACCCTAAAATACGTCAAGAATGGAGCAGAATCTACAATAGTAGAAATTAAATAGGTCTTATAACCGGTATTCTCCTTTTTGGTATACTTCATCCAATCTACAATAGTAGAAATTAAATAGGTCTTATAACCAACACTATCACTTCAAGGCTACGGAGTTCATCTACAATAGTAGAAATTAAATAGGTCTTATAACCGAGGTTGGTGAGGGCTTTAGTTTTAGATATCTACAATAGTAGAAATTAAATAGGTCTTATAACCCTCCACTATTGGAAAAATCGGAGCATGCTGTTACAACATATAAACAGAATAAGACGCAGAAAATCGTGGATTTTACGAATTGAACACCTATTGATTA
>RCNI01000286.1_pt1 | contig 32920 bp, 33 predicted proteins | sample 2041151 | NCBI WGS metagenome assembly RCNI01 (sample SAMN09708214, study PRJNA481090) | feces metagenome | isolation source: feces | place: Antarctica: Albino Rookery
TAAGAAGCGCGAGCATTACGTCAGCCCCAGCCTGAAGCGTAAGCAGAAGTCTGAAGCTGCCCGTAAGAACAAGAGAAAGTTCTACTAATTGAAAATCCCTCTTGATTTTATGCTCAAAACCGCTCTGGGAAACCAGGGCGGTTTTTATACGTGCAAGTACTCGCATATAAACAAGGACTTCCATCTATTTAATTAAAAATCACATACGAAAGTAGCCCGATTCAAACCAGTTGAATCGGGCTGGCTTCGTAATAGTGTCCTAACTCCTGATATAGTCCCACTGCCTTAGATACACCAAGGGAATGTGCTTTTTGCAATTTTTTCTGAAGGCTTTCCGGAGTATCCCAGAGCGTAAACCGGATTTGATTTTCCCTGAGTTCTGCATGATACCGACAACAAAGCTCATGGTCAAAGAATCCTTTCGGAATGGGACAAGGGGGAAACTGAGAGGTGTAGCAAGCACCTTCCTTAGTGATGGTGTGGATTTGCTGAAAAAGACCTGCTTCCAGCCAGATTTCACGATGTTCCCACGGCTTTAGATATGTATCAAGAGGCTGGTGGAGGGGGCATGGTGGGAGAAAAACAGGACAGCAGGTTAATTCCTTACTATAATCGACGGATACACCAACGGGGCAGGGAAGGGCTCCTGCGACAGAACGTACAACGGCCATCCCTTCCGGAGTGACAGGGCGCTGGAAATCCAAAAGTGCATAGGCACAGCCAAAAGATTCCACAATGTTCAGCAGCTGATCGGCTATTAATCCGGGAGTATGCCCCTGACAGGGAAAACGGTCGTTCAGGATGACCATGGATTGCGCTGGGAGACTGGTTGGAATGTTGGAGATGCCTTCTGAATAGGGCGAAAACTGACAGGCCATCCAGCCGCAATATGTGGGCATTTTGGATGCAGACTGCATTTCTGCTGCTGTCATGGCAAGATATAGGGGTATTCCCATGGACAAATTCCTCCGTCCGTGTTATAATCGCCCTATATCTTATGAAAGAGCGGAGTGAACTATGTCTTTTTCCCTTTTGCCGAAGTTAATTACGGAGGAATTGACCGACCTGACACCGGAATTGCTTGAAAAACGCCATATTCGTCTTTTGATGATGGATTTTGATAACACCATCGTTCCCTACACGACGGATGTGCCTACGGATAAAATGGTTGCCTGGTTGTCGGAAATGAAGAAGTCTCAAATCCAAATCTGTGTGGTATCCAACAGTCACAACAGCCGTGTGCCCGTATTCTGTGAGAAGCACGGCCTTGATTACGTTGTAAGAGCCAAAAAACCCGGAACCAAAGGAATCCGGGAGTGTCTGGAAAGATACGCCGTTCCAGCTTGCGAAGCTGCACTGGTAGGTGACCAGATTTATACCGATACCCTGGGGGGCAACAGAGCCGGAGTGACTTCTATTTTGGTGCAAGCCATTCATAACCATACTTTTTGGCTGAAAGCAAGACATGTTGCAGAACTGCCCTTTATATTTGCTGCAAGAAAAAGGAGTGTCTCTTATGAAAAACATTGAAAAATACCTGTCTCTGCTGAACGGTGAGGTGAATGGCCTGCTGCTGACATCTCGTTACAGCCGCCATTACGGAGCGGAGTTTGACATTGCTGAGGGTGTTGCCATTGTCACTAAGGCCGGCTGCCGTTACTTTACAGACAGCCGCTACATCGAGTCCGCAGAAAATGGCATCAAGGGTTTTGAGGTCAAGATGGTGGATCGGGAGCATCCCTACTCCCTGCTGCTCAACGAGGCCATTGCTGATTTTGGTGTCACCTGCCTGGGCTATGAGGAAGCATATCTGACGGTTGCCGAGCTCATGACCTATGAGGAGAAATTGAATGCAAAGCTGGTGCCCTTTAATAAGGAAATCTACGGATTCCGTGCAGTCAAGGAAGATTGGGAACTGGAGCGGATGCGTAAGGCACAGAAGATCGCCGATAAGGCATTTGAGGAAGTGCTGCCCAGAATCAAGGCCGGCATGACTGAGTTGGAGCTGCAGGCAGAGCTGATTTATTGCATGTATAAGAACGGTGCCCAGGGCCTGTCTTTTGATCCTATCGTGGTTTCCGGTCCTAACACAAGCCTGCCCCATGGCGTAGCCGGTGAGCGTGTGATTCAGGAAGGCGACTTTATCACCATGGATTTCGGTGTTCTGTATCAGGGATACTGCTCCGATACCACCCGTACTGTGGCTCTGGGCTACGCTACCGAGGAGATGAAGAAGGTTTACAACACCGTGCTTGAGGCTCAGCTGGCCGGCATTGCTGCCACTAAGCCCGGTGTGCCCGGTCAGGAGATTGACGGTGCTGCCCGTAAGGTCATTACCGATGCAGGTTACGGTCAGTATTTTGGTCATGGCTACGGTCACAGCCTGGGCCTGGAAATCCATGAAAGCCCCAGTGCCAATGCTGCCAACGACAAGCCTATGCCTCTTGGTGCCGTTTGCTCTGCTGAACCCGGTATTTATTTGCCCGGTAAGTTCGGCGTCAGAATTGAGGATGTGACTATTTTGACCGAGGACGGCTGCGAGGATATCACTGGCTGTCCTAAAAATCTGATTATTCTGTAAAAAGTTCTTATTTCCACTTGAAATATTGCTGAAATTCGGTTAGAATATATCAGCTAAGGTATATACACATTACACCCCCGCAAGGGAGGCAATTTAGGAGGATATCAATATGATTTCTGCAGGTGAATTTAGAAACGGCGTTACCTTTGACATGGATGGCAAGGTTATGCAGGTTATCGAGTTCCAGCATGTTAAGCCCGGCAAGGGTGCTGCTTTCGTCCGTGTCAAGATGAAGAACGTCATCACCGGCGGCGTGACTGAAACCAGCTTCAACCCCTCTGCAAAGTACCCCACTGCTTACGTTGAGCGTAAGAAGATGGAGTACTCCTACAACGACGGCGAGCTGTACTACTTCATGGACCCCGAGACCTACGAGCTGGAGCCCATCGAGAAGAGTGTTCTGGACGATTCCTTCAACTTCGTCAAGGAGAACGATGTTTGCACCATCATGAGCTACAAGGGTTCCGTGTTCGGCATTGAAGCTCCCCGTTTCGTTGATCTGGTTGTTACCGCTACCGAGCCCGGCTTTGCTGGCAACACTGCTACCAACGTAACCAAGCCCGCTACCGTTGAGACCGGCGCTGAGGTTAAGGTGCCTCTGTTCATCAACGAGGGCGACAAGATCCAGATCGACACCACTACCGGTGAGTATCTGGGCCGTTCCAAGGCTTAATTTAAATTTGACAAGTAAGGCTTAAAGGAGGATTATTATGACGATTTCTGAGAAGTCCGCATACCTGAAGGGTTTGATGGATGGCCTCAAGCTGGATACTGAGGCTGACGAGGGTAAGATGATTGCCGCCATTGTGGATCTGTTGGGTGATGTTACCCGTAAGCTGACCGATGTGGAGGATACCACAATCGCTATCTCCGATGAGCTGGATGAGATTGAGGAAGATCTGGACGCTATCGAAGATTTCATCATGGACGACGAAGACGACGAATTCGATGACTATGACGACGATTTCGATGACGAGGATGATGAGGAGGATTCCGAAGAGGGTTTTGACTTCGGCGACGAAGACAGCACCATCTACGAAGTACAGTGTGCCTGCGGCGAGATTATCAATTTCGACGAGGAAACGCTGGAATCCGGCTCTATTGTTTGCCCTAACTGCGGTGAAACTCTGGAGTTCTCTCTGGAAGATGAGGACGAGGAGTAATTCCCATGAATCCAAACGGGCGTGCTACGGCACGCCCGTTCTTACAAAAAGCTGGAAAATTCAAAGAAAGTCCTTGACAGAATTGGATAGCTATGCTAAAATAAGCCAAGTGGTGATGCAGAGCATCAGCGATTTGGGCCTTTAGCTCAGTTGGTTAGAGCCTCCGGCTCATAACCGGATAGTCCCGGGTTCGAATCCCTGAAGGCCCACCAAAATTTCTGGGCGTAAGCCTTTTACATAATGTTATATAGGGGTATAGCTCAATTGGTAGAGCGGCGGTCTCCAAAACCGTAGGCTCAGGGTTCAAGTCCTTGTGCCCCTGCCAGATAACAGTCAGTAGTAATGAAGCTACTGGCTGTTTTCTTTTGCTTGTATACAATTTTAATATGTAATTTATAATTACGGCGGTTGGAAAATGCCAACATGGTGTATGCTTTGCCTTCTATTTTGCGGTTCTTGATTAACTCACAGAACCGCTTCACTCATATACCAATAGTACCCCATTTGTTAGACAGTGTGATGCACTGAACAACAAATGGGGTACTCTACTGTATTCAAATAGAGTGGGAGGTTTTGATTAGCTCAGCTGTTTCAGTAACTGCTCATACGCCTGCTCGAAAACGGTGGGATCTTGCTGATAATGCTGATTATCGGTGAAGATTTGACCTACCAGTTCATCGTGGGCAGCCTCATCCTTCTTGCGCAGCATTGCCAGAAGGGTAGCATCTTCTGCACCACGGCGCTGGGCTTCCATACGCATACCTGGCCACGGTTCGCCGTCACCGGGATAGACAAGAAATGCGTCTCCGCAGGGGAAATTGGTGCCAATTCCTGTGGGGTTATGGCAGCTGGTAGCTTTGAAAGGATCCATACCCTTGGGGAAGCGATTGAGTCCCCAGTGCAAAAATCCGGATAACCGATTTTTAGCACAGCCCCAGTAGAGTAGGCGTCCCTTGATGAGGGCAATGTCCAGAAAGCGATTCAGCCAATGCCCCTCAGGACCGCAGCATACATAAGTCCATACTTCTTCACCCAATGCGGTAAAACGGTCAAAATCGGCCTTGTGCTTTTCGTAGCCAACGGTGCTGGGTGTCCAGATATCCACGCCGCCGTAAAATGCAGGGCTGTCAACGGCCTCAATGATACGTACACCGGGGAAATATCGGCGCACCAAAGAGGCTGCCATAAAGTATTGGCGTCGCCGTGCATCCAGATCTTCGACAGTACGGAAATGGATATCCGGCTCATCGTGGATGTGGAACAGGACTTTCTTATCCCACCCGTTCTGCTTTAAAAATTCGGACAGAGAACGCAGGTATTCTACGGTCAGGGCATAGCCTTCCGGGCTTTCCAGCGGAAGATCCGGTGCCAGAGCACAGCGGAACTGGGATGTGTACATATCTGGCATCCCATCGGGCAGGAATCCACGGCTCAGCACCTGACCAATCTCCAATGTATCAAGACCTTCGTCAAAGAAGCACTGAATAATGGGGCGTAGTGGCTCAAAATCAAACTTTACAGGAGATCTTGATACCAAGAAGGAAGGATCTAGCTCGATAAAGAAGATTTTTTGGTGCATACGGCGCATCATGCGTGCGTATTTGCGCACCATATTATAGTACGGTTCGGTGTACATCTCTAAGCCGTGACAGTGCGCCATGGCATCTAGACCAAACCAGTTTGTAACGGGGAAAAACTCAGCAGGAAGCTGTACTCGGTAGACCACCGCCTCAATGGTACAGTGGTAGCCGTCTACCTCCAATTCCAGCATGTGAATACCGGGAGCCACGGTTTCGTCTGGAATCAGGCAGAAGTAAAGGGCAGCCGTACCATCCTCCACAGGGATGACACCGCCCTTAGCAGGGACAAGGCAGTCATACACGTCAAAAGGAGCCAGTTTAGTGGCGTAGGAAGGCTTTTCCTTAGGTCGATCCTCCAGAACCATTGCGCCGCCCTGCTGCTGACCGTCTCCGGTATTATATTCTACGGGAACCTTGCGCATGGAAAACCACTCGGCTGTGAAGCCGTTTCCGATCAGAGCGGCATGTACCTGCTTTTTATCAGATTTCAGCAGAAGCTGAATACCGGGACGACCGTTGCGGGGCATGGGCAGACGTAGTGTATCCGGCAGAGGAGCAAGCTCCGTATCGGGAAATAAAAACTCCTCACGGGCTGTCAGATAGCCCAGACGCTGGGTGTTACTCATTGGGGGTTCCTCCATTTGCATCAATTGTTACAGGATAGTGCTGAATATGAGGTTATCCTCTTCGACACAGTTTTTGCTGTGGGCAAACTGGAAAATACCTTCGTAGTGCTCGCCGTAGATGGGCTGCTCCATGGTGCTGGATCCGTAGCAGGGGACGGAATAATCCAACTGACCTGCATTGATGACCGTGTTGTGGTGAACATAGACATTTTCACAAGAGGAGAAGAATCCTGCAAGGCGTGGACAATCTACAACGGTATTGTTGCATAGTTCGATATTCGTAAAGACTGGGTACTCGGTGCGTCCACCGGGCATGTAAACACCCATGTAGATGACACCCATCTGCCATGCATTCAAATCGCAGTGACGGATGATATTCCCACGAATCAGCAGATCGTCAACACCTTGTCCTTCACTCCACCGACTCTCGCAGCCGGTTTCAATCTGGATTGCAGCACCCTGAATGTTCTCAAACAGATTGTTTTCAACCAGACCACGGCTGCCTTGGAGCAATGCGCCACGGGCACGATTGTTCGTGAAACGGCAGTTGCGGATGATGTATTCATCGGTATGGAAGGTGCGGTTGAAAATCACACTGTCATCGTCCAGAGCTTCGGGAAGTGGTTTGTCCAGCGTAAGGATGCAGGTGCGCTGCTCGGGTTGATATTCCACGCACTCTACCCGAGCGGTATATCCGGTGGGGGAGAGGTCGGGGTTGCGCAGCTCTATAATACTTCCAACCTCGAATTGCAGAGCAGCTTCTGCGACCCGCAGAGCCAGCAGTGTATGAGCATCAAGACGGCGAATTCCCATACTGGAGTTGTCGTGCAGGTTAATGCAGTCGTCTCCGGCACCGGAAAAATCACAATCCTCAATGATGAATTTACCCTGCGAATTGCCCACATGGAGACAGTCAACAGAAACGGAAACGCTTCGGGGGGTGCCGGGGCGTGGGAGAATGCGGCAGTGGTCAAAGTGGAGATGATGCACACCGCCGCTGCTGAGAAAACCGTGACCGGGGCAGCCGTAGAGCGTCACTCGCTCCAAAGTGATATGACTGCTGCGAGCTGTGCGTACCGCTACACCGTCATATTCGAAATGACGGAAATTATAGCACTGACCGACTTTAAAGTGTTTTGCGGCCCAGGCAGGGTTCTTTGTAGGGATGCGCAGCACATTCGGGGAAAGACGCTGCATTTCGGGCAAAAGAATGTTGCTCAGCTCCCGAACAAGGTGCTGCATTTCTTCATCTGTCTTGGCATCATCAGCCAGATGAACATGGTTGTTGCGATAGGGGCGAAATTCAATTCCACCCGGACAGCCGGGAGTATAACGCTTGGGGTCAAAGGGGCCGACAATGCGAATTTCCATATCCTCCGGGACGGTTTCACAGGAAGGGAAGGTCACGTCCAGGTAGCTTCCGTCGGGAGCTACCTGTGTTACCATCCCTACGGTTGCCAGAGGGGCATCTTCCCAGGCCCAGTCCAGTACCAGATTTCTCAGATGAATTCGGGTGGAGTCAAGAATGTCCCAATATGCAACGGGTGTGTGAAAAATCAGCTCGCTGTCGTTTCCTTCGACGGTCAAATCGGCCAGGCCGTGCAGGGGCAGATGGATGCCGTCAGGTGCATCATAAAAATGATAGACACCTTTGGGAATATGCAGCACGGTACCGGGCTGTGCGGCGCAGGCGGCAATTGCTCCCCGAAAAGCTACAGTATTGCAGATACCGGGCTGCGCAATCGCGCCGAAATCTGTCACACTGACCGCCTGACCGTTACGGACAGGCAAGTCAATGTGGATATCCTGTGTAAAATGTTTCATACCTTTATCCTTTCACGCCAGACGACATGATGCTGGCTTTCAACTGTTTGGAGAACAAGAGGGAAATGATGACGACCGGGAGAATGGTCACCAGCGAGATACCCATTAGTGCATTCTGCTTGGTACTGACGTTGTTTGCGATATTGTAAAGAGCCACATTCAGGGTCCACAGATCCTGACGTTCTGTTACCATCCATGCCCAGAAGAAGTCATTCCAGTTACCGAGGAAGGTTTGCAGTGCAATCATAGAAATGATAGGCTTGGACAGGGGCATGCAAATGCGGGTGTACAGGAAGAAGCTGGAAGCACCGTCCAGACGAGCGGCTTCAAAATAGGAGCCGGGGATGCGGTCGAAGAAGCCCTTAAACAGATACACATAAAAACCGTAGGGGTACAGGAAGGGCAGTAAGAGAGCCTTGTAGTTGTTGTAGGCACCCATTTCTCGATACATGATGAGCTGTGGCAGCATGATACTGACAAACGGAATCATCATGGCGCCCAGGAAGAACATCAGGGCAAATTTTCCGGCCCTGGGGGACATCAGACGGCTGATTACAAAGCCGCAGATAGAGCACAGGAATACCTGCGCAATGATTGCAAAACCGATGACCAGAACGGTATTCGCAACAAAGACCATAAATCCGTACTTGGCAATGATGGGGTTGCTGCTGTACATGTACTGTGGCAGACGCATGTAATGGACAAAACTTTCCAGCAGCAGGAAGTTATTCTGCGTGGACTTGCAGGCGGTCAGTTCGCCCTTTAGTGGGAATTTCTTTGCCAGAATTTCGTCCAGCATTTCCATAATTTCTGCCTGCATCACGGAAGGAGCTTCGTGACCGGACAGCCCGCTGGGATTAAATTCATAGCCCAGTAATTTTGCGGCTTTTTCTGCACGATTCTCGTATAGCAGTGTATCCTTCTTGATGACGGTTCCCTTGTAGATGCCGTAGTCCTTTTCCATCTGAAGCTCAATTTGGTGAGCACGGGAATAGAAGATGGTTTTGCTGTCTTTGACACCGTAGAACTTGATTTCAAAGATGGATTCTCGATTCAATTTGGTAAAAATACCAAACATAGAACTGACAAGATCGTCCTGCAGAGCAGATTCCAGTTCACTGTCAGAACCGGTAAAGCCGGTGTAATCGACAGTTAGGGTAAGGGAATTGGCTGCATCGGGCAGAATCTTGGGAGGAACATCGTAAATTTTTACGTTGTCTTTCATGGCGTTACTGATGGTCAGTGCAAAGGGAAAAAGAATCAGCAGCATGGAAATAACAGTGATTGTTATTGCGACGATTTTCAGAGAAAGATCGCTCTTTGATAGCTTGATTTTCTGAGGTATTTTCTTTTTCATGGTGCTCACTCCCTTTCTGCATTTTCGAAGTGCATCTGAATGGCTGTCATGATGAGAACCACCAGCATGAGAACGACAGAGGCAGCGGAGCCTCGACCGTAGTTATAATCCTTGTTAAAGGCGTTGTAGATGTATATACCTTGCGTCGTGGATGAGCCGCTGGGGCCGCCGGCTGCGAACATATAGGGGGCATCCAGCATCTGCATGGCAGAGGAGACGGCAATGATCAGCTGAATGAAAATGACAAAGCGAATGTTAGGCAGCGTGATGTACCAGATTCGTTTCCAGCCAGTGCAGCCGTCCAGAGAAGCCGATTCCAGAATGTCAGGCGAGATTCCCTGAATTGCGGAAAGGTACAGCAGAACAGCGATACCACCGCCGATTACGCCGGGGAAGATAATACAGAATTTAACCAGAGCCGGATCGCTGAGCCATGTTTGAGGCTGACCGCCGAAGAATTTCACAATCTGGTTGGCAATACCATAGTCGGGATGCCAGACCCAACGCCAGATGATGACATTGATGGTAGTGGGAATCAGCGTGGGGAGCAGGTACAGGGTGGAGAGCAAATTCTTCCGACGCAGTTCGTTGAGGAATAGTGCCTGAATGATGGGAATAAAAAAGACCATGCCGATCTGCAGGAATAAGAACACAAAGGTATTATGCCAGGCTTCCCAATAGTACTCCGTCCCAAACATGTTTTTATAGTTCTCAAAGCCCACAAAGACACCGGGTTTAAGGATTGGGTCATAATCAAAAAAAGAAATATAGACTGCTTTCAAAATAGGATAATACTTCAGCCATAAGGTGAATACCATCGGCACCAAAAGAATCAGCCAGGGCGTGATTTTCTGGCGCAGAAAATAATTACGGTGCGTCAATCGATTCATAATGCAAGGCACTCCTTTCCTAGATACAAACATTTTATCAAAGGTTGAGAAGAGTAGAGAGATAAAATATTAACCACATATGTCACAATTATCTACTTTTTTGCAGAATGGCAGAGTAAAAATTGTGCACAAAGTGCAAGAGGTTAATTTTTTTGCCCATCAGGTAGAATTTTCGGCATTTACACGCCAACGACGGTTTGCTATCATAAAGCCAGCACGTGAGGGCACAATCGTGAGGCCTACGTCAAGATAACTGGAGGAGGATTACTGTATGAAAATGAGTAAGAAATTGCTTGCATTGCTGAGCAGCGGTGCAATCGCGCTGTCAATGCTGGCAGGTTGTGCGGGTGGTTCCGACACACCTTCTACCGTCGCTCCTGAGCAGACCAATGGCGGCACCGTCCAGACTCAGGCACCTGCTGATGACCACAAGGCTGTGGAACTGACTATGTGGGTTACCAGCCGTAACCAGGATGAGTTCCTGGAAGAGCGTGAAAAGGCATTCTTGGATGAGCATCCCTGGATCACTCTGAACAAAGTGGTTAAGGAAGGCGACCCGGGTAATGAATTCTATCAGGCTGTTGCAGCCGGTACTGCACCTGACTTCATCATTGGTTCCTTTACCATGCTGGATAAGTACATCTCTGCCGGTATTGTTGCACCTCTGAATACATATCTCGACGCTTGGAATGAAACACAGTATCTGGATAAGGCATATCTGGATATGTTCACCCGTGACGGCAAGATCTATGGTTTGCCCGTGGAAGTGACTCCTATGCTGTTCGGCTACAACAAGGCTCTGTTTAAAGAGGCTAATCTCACTGAGGCCCCCAAGACTTGGGATGAAGCTTATGAAATGGCCAAGAAGCTGAATAATCCCGACAAGCAGGTTGCAGGTTATGCAACTCTGGCTGTGGAGTGGACCGAGTGGTTCTTCCAGTATTACGTCTGGCAGGCTGGCGGCGATCTGACAAAGGCAAATCCTGACGGTACCGCTACTCTTACCTTTACTGATCCTGCTGTCATTGAGGCTGCTAAGTATTATCAGAAGCTGTCCAGTGAGAAGCTGCTGCAGACTGACCGCAGCCTGAAGTTCACTGATCTGCTGGAGCAGTTCAGCCAGGGCAAGATCGCTATGATGCCTTTTGCAACTGACTGGGTCATGGACGTTGCTAACCGTGGTATGGATCTGGATGATCTGGGTCTGTGCGCACCTCCTGCAGGTCCTTCCGGCAAGTCCGCAACTGCTATCGCCGGTGGCTGCTACGTCATCAACGCCAATTCCAGCAAGGAAAAGCAGGATGCTGCTTGGGAGTACATCAGCTGGATGCAGAGCAAGGACGAACTGACCCGCACCTACAAGCATAAGGCAAGTAAGGGCGCTATTGCTCCTGTTACGATTCCCCGTACCGATATGACCATTGCTGATTTCACCGAGTTCCCTGAGGATTGGACAGACGTTCTGACCGGCGTTGGTAAGATTGGCCGTCTGGAGTTCTATGGCAAGGCTGACTTCGGTTCTTACGTTGACCGTGCTGTGCAGAAGGTTCTGGCAGATGCTAATGCTAACCCCGAAAAGGAATTTGCTGATGCACAGGCACAGGCAGAAAAGGAAGCTCTGCCTGCATTCAACGAGGCAAATAAGATTTCCTGATTTCACATATTTCACAAGGCAGGACACGATTGTGTCCTGCCTTGTTGTTGCTTTTGCTGGTTATAGATGGTATAATGAAAACAATAGGCTAATACAGGAGGAGTGCTCACCACGCTTTTTGTGTTGGTACCATTTTGGAATGGGTGAGGTTTTGCTATGAATACCACTCGACGGCCTAATAAATTTCTTTGCATACTGATTAACAAGCTGCGAGGGGTAAATCTCTTTTCACGACTTTTGCTTGTGTTTTGCACATTGCTGGTGTCCTCTACCATATTTATCACGTTCTTCAATCAGAGCAATTATGCACGGGAAATGGAAATGGGACAGGCTCGGTATCTGTCTGTTCTGGTGCAAAATGCTTCGTTTAAATTGGAGCAGGAAAAGTTTCGGTTTGAAGATGCTATGACACTGCTGATTCAAAATGACAGTATGTTGAGGGCTATTCAGGAAAATAATTCTCTGGAGAGTCAGGTTGCTGTGGGCAATGAAGATGCCATACAGAGATACACAGAAAATACAGACAGAATCGAACATATGCTGCTGTCAACGCAAAGAAGGAAAAATGGTATTAAGGCTCTGCTATTTGTGACAAATCGATCTCAGTACTGTATGGCGGCGGGAAGAGAAGATCCACGGAGAATCACAATACGGAATCTGAATGGATTTTATGACACAGAAATATATACGCAGGCAGTGAATGCACAGGGATATCCGGTCTGGCGGGACTCGGTTCATGAGGTTCCTGAGCTGATATATGCCGGTGAAGAAAATAAATTTGGCATTGAAGGCTGTATCACCTTGTCTTATCAGGTGTATCAGCCTGATACACGTACACCTTTGGGAGTGCTGGTATGCTGTATTTCTCCTCAGTTTTTTACGCAGGCATTGAGTGAATACTCCAGTCAAAATGGCGGAAATACATTTATCGTCGGCAATCACGGGATGTTAGAGGGTATAGGTGCCGGTTTCTCTGCGCCTCCCTTCATTGAACAGCGCCATGCACTGCTCCGGCGTGTTTTTTCACAGCATCAGGGCAGTTTCCCTATGGAAGTCGAAGGAAATATGCTTCAGGTGAGCTTCTGTGGCTCAAAAAATTTCCCGTTTCATATCGTAAATTTGACTTATCGGGATCATATCCTGCAAAAGGTCAATCATTTGGGAAAACTCAATCTACTGGTTTTGGGATTGGTTATAATCATCGGCATCGGAGGGTTTTACCTGACGGCTGTCAGTATTTCGTACCCGGTAAACAGACTGATTCATGCCATGAAACGTGTGGGTACTGGTGATTTTTCAGCGGTGTACCAGTCGGAAAGTCATGATGAAATCGGCGTGTTGTGCGATGAATTTGATCGCATGGTGCAGGATATGAAAAGCCTGATCGATCGGGTGTACGTGGCGGAGCTTCGGGAAAGAGCATTGGAGTTAAGTGAAAAAACGGCTCAGTTAGATGCGCTGCAAATGCAGATCAATCCACATTTTCTATATAACACGCTGGATATGATTCGATGGGAGTGCCTGTATGAGGCCGGCGGAGAAAGTGCGGCTTCCGATATGATTGAGAAGTTTTGTACACTTCTACGCATGACCATCAAGGGCGATCAACAGAAGGAAACCGTGCAGGAAAGCTTGCTTCATGCAACTACATATCTGGAAGTTGTTAATTTTCGGCATACCAACAAAATCCTGCTGGATACCAGATTGTCCTTTAATCCAACGGCCTATCATATTCCGTGCCTTGCCATTCAGCCTATTTTGGAAAACGCTGTGCGTCACGGTTTTGCAGGGGTTGAACAGCCAGAGTGTCGGATTTATATTACAGGAGAGGTGACAGGGAAGGGAGACCTGGTTGTGCACGTTTCTGATAACGGAAAAGGAATGACACAACAGCAGTTAGGTGATCTTCGTGACAGCCTTTCAAGTAGTGAAATTACCAAAGAAGGTATTGGACTGCGGAATGTCAATCAGCGCTGCCAGCTTTACTACGGTACAAATTATGGAATCCGTATTGAAAGCGAAGTGGGGCACGGAACTGTGGTGACACTGACGGTGCCACAGGATACAACTGTATGATACAAAGGGGGATTTCGTTGTATAGCGTACTTTTAGTAGATGACGAGGAAATGGTCACCCAGGGATTGGCACGTTTTGTCCCCTGGACAGAGGCCGGATATGAGGTGGCGGGCACGGCTACAAGTGTAGCACGGGCATTGGCTTTCCTCGAAAACCACCCGGTAGATCTGGTCATAACCGATATTCAGATGCCTGTGCAAAATGGTATTGAGTTGCTTCGGATTTTGAAGGAACAGTACCCTCAGATTAAGACAATTATCCTTTCGGGTTACAGTGAATTTTCTTATGCGCAGCAGGCATTGCGGCTGGGGGCGTTAGATTACCTGACAAAGCCAATCAATTTTGGGGCGATGAAGCAACTGCTGGAGAAGGTACGCTCTACACTTGATGCAGAGAATCGACAGCAGAATGAGGAGGGCTGTGTTCAAGAGATGCTGGCGCAGACGCTCATCATGAACTATGTCAACGGGTATCCCTATGACAGAAAACGAGCTGCGGCCTGTCTGGACGTGGAAAATCCCATCACAGTGGTGCGTATGATTGGCAAGGGTAAGGTGGCTCTACCGGATACCGTCGCAAGAGAATTTCAGCAGATATTTTGCCCCTGTCGTATTGTTTCTCCCAGCAATCATGAGTTCCTTGCTGTGCTGGAATGTTCCCGTGCTTCGGTGACCCTACACAAAGAGATTGATTCCTTTATTGCACAGCACGGTGGAACTGTCCAGTTGTGTGCAGGTGTTTCGGAGGAACAAAATGGTTATGAGTTGGTGCGTCTGGCTGCAAGGCAGGCAACAAAAGCAATGCACTATCAGAATGCACGCAGCGCAGCAGGCGTGACGTTTTATGAACAGGTCAGGGAAATCTTCCTTAGCACCGGCGATCGAGATCTTAATGGTGCATCGAGCATTCGGGAACTGGTGGAAATGCTGGCTGTACCGGAAAAAAGACCACAGCTGCTTTCACAGTTTACCGGTACGTTGTACAGCGTGGGAAATAAGCAGAATCGGTCGTTAATTCAAGCACAGCGCTTTTGTACGGAGCTGTTGGTTGAGATTGATGCCTCCATTCAGGATCTTAATCTGCCGAATTATCCACGCCATGTACTGCTCAGTGAGACCCTGGTTGAAGCCCTTGGAGCAGAGAGCCTTGTGGAAATCAATGCATGTATGACACAGTACTTTCAACAGCTGTTGGAAAGATTGCAGCAGATAGATGAGACACGAATGGCAGGAGAATTGGTTGACCGTGTCAAGGGGTACATCGGGGCACATCTTGCGGAAAATATAACGTTAAGTGTTTTGGCAGAAATCTTCTATGTCAGCCCGGTCTACCTTAGCCGGCTTTTTAAGAAAAAGACCGGTACAAATTTTGTGGAGTACCTGACGGCACTTCGTATCGAAAAAGCCAAGCAGTATCTAAATGATCCCCACTTGAAGGTCTATCACGTTGCGGAAATGGTGGGATATGATAATCCTCGCTATTTTGCAAGGCTATTCAAGGAGGCCACAGGAATGGTTCCGCAGGAATATCGTAGCATGCTGTATTTGGATGATGAAACATAAGAAACGATGCTAAATAAAACGGAGCTGACAGTGAATTAACTATCGGCTCCGTTTTGCAGTCACATAAAGCGAATAACTGTGGTTTTTCTGCTGAAAATATGGTACTATGAAAGTGAACGATAATACCAAACCAAAAGGAGAATACCGATGATGAGAACACTTGAAGTCTGTGTAGACAGCTTGGCATCGGCACGGGCAGCGATTTCCGGCGGCGCTGATCGGCTGGAACTGTGCAGTGCATTGGCAGTTGGCGGCCTGACACCTTATTCTGGGCTGCTGCGGCAAATTCGTATGGAAAGTGACATCAAAATTCGTTGCCTGATGCGTCCGAGAGCCGGTGATTTTCTGTATGCCGAGGAGGAAATTCAGCTCATGGCTATGCAAATTCATGAGCTCAAAGAGCTGGGCGCAGATGGTTTCGTAATCGGCTGCCTGACGCCTGATGGGGATTTGGATCAAAAGGCTCTGTATCCGCTGATTGAGGCAGCAGACGGCTCTGCGCTGACCCTTCATCGTGCTATTGATGTTTCTCATAATCTGGAAAAAACATATGCTGATGCGGCCCAGCTCGGCTTTGATACGGTTCTAACAAGCGGTGGTGCATCTAACTGCACGGTGGGGAAAAAGACCATTGAGCGGCTCTTGAACCTTCGGGATATTATGGGAGGACCGGAAGTACTGATTGGTGCAGGGGTCAACGCAAGGGTCATCACTGCTTTTCGGGAGGAATTTCTCGTGGCTCGAGCATTCCACATGAGCGGAAAGATGGAACTGGAAAGCAAGATGCGCTTCCGCAGAGACGGCGTTCCCATGGGACTGCCGGGGTTGGATGAATGGCACATTCAGCAGACAGATCTGGAGGCTGTGAAAGCTGCCAGAATGGCACTTGACGCATAAAAACAGGGCACCTATTTAGGTGCCCTGTAAAAAATTCAGCCCGGAGAATTTTCTCCGGGCTGAACTGTTAATTTCTGCGTGGGCCGCAGATGGGAGTAGATAAATTACTTGTTAGCCAGCTTCTTGAACTCTTCAAAGACAAACTGGACCTTGGGTCCGATAATGACCTGAACGGAGGTCTTACCGGGACGGATAACGCCAGCGGCACCAGAAGACTTGATCTTCTTCTCGTCAACCAGCAGACGATCCTTAACTTCCAGTCTCAGACGAGTGATGCAGTGGTCGATGGAAACAACGTTATCCTTGCCGCCCAGGCCTTCCATAATGATCTCAGCCATTGCGGTGTAGTCGTTGTTAGCCAGTTCAATCTTCATCTCGCCGTCCTGATCGTCTTCACGACCGGGAGTCTTCAGGTTGAACTTCTTGATAGCAAACAGGAAGACCAGGTAGAAGACAACGAAAGCAGCCAGACCCATGGGGATCAGCAGCCAGCTCTTGTTAGCAGCGGGCAGGAAGGAAGAGAAGATAGCGTCGGTCAGACCTGCGGAGAAGCAGAAGCCTGCGCGGTAGCCCAGAGCAACAGTGACGGTTGCGAAGATAGCGTACAGCAGAGCGTACACAACGTACAGGGGGAATGCCAGGAACATGAATGCGAACTCGAAGGGCTCGGTAACGCCGCAGAGGAAAGCACAGACAGCAGCAGAACCAACGATACCGATGGTAGCCTTGCGCTTCTTGGTCTTAGCGGTCTGGATCATAGCCAGAGCAGCACCGGGGATACCGAACATCATGCAGGGGAAGAAGCCAGCCATGTACATACCGACGGACCAGTCAACGGGGTTGCCGTTAGCCATGACACCGCCCTGAGTCAGAGCACCCCAGTAAGCGGTCAGGTCGCCCATGCCGATGGTGTCGAACCAGAACACGTTGTTCAGAGCGTGATGCAGACCGGTGGGGATCAGCAGACGGTTCAGGAATGCGTACAGACCAACGCCCAGGTAACCCATGCCCTTGATGCCATTGCCGATCTTAACCAGCACACCGAAAACAATGGGCCAGATGAACAGCAGGATAGCAGCAACAACAATGGAGACAACGCCGGTGACGATAGCGACGGAACGCTTGCCGGCAAAGAATGCCAGCACGTCAGGCAGTTTGGTGTCCTTAAACTTGTTGTAGCAAACAGCACCGATGATACCGCAAAGGATACCGATGAAGGGGTTAGCAATCTTGCTGAATGCAACCTCATTAACCTTGCTAGCAACCATGCTGGGAGCAACGGTGGTAACAACAGGAACGCTCAGCAGGTTGGTGATCATCAGCCAGGAGACCAGACCAGCCAGAGCAGCGGTACCGTCATTGTCTTTAGCCAGACCAACTGCAACGCCGATAGCGAACAGAAGTGCCATGTTATCGATCAAAGCACCGCCGGCCTTGATCAAGAAGAAACCAATTACATATGCTGCGCCAGAAGTAGCAGCACCGGGAACACCCATGGCACCAGGAGCCAGAGCGTAGCCAAGACCCATCAGAATACCACAGATGGGCAGAATTGCAACGGGAAGGAACAGAGCCTTACCGAGCTTCTGAAGATATCTCATCATTAGAGTTTTCCTCCTTAATTCTCTTTTGCCTATGTTTTAGACCGTCGGCCCACAACGGTCAAATGGCCCAATTGGGAAAAATTACAGGTTTGCCTCGAAGAAAGCCTTCAGCTCAGTGCAAGCCTTTTCTTCGTCAGCACCTTCGCAGCAAACGGTCACTGCGTGACCCTGCTTCACAGCCAGACGCATGACAGCCATGATACGCTTAGCATCAGCCTTACCGGTGGGGGCGTTCAGGGTTACGGTGCTGGCGTAAGCTGCGGCAGCCTTGACCAGCAGACCAGCGGGACGAGCGTGCAGACCCAGAGGATCCTTGATTTCATAAGTAAATTCTTTCATTTTAATTATACCTCACTTTCACATACGTGCTTACGGGTTTCCAATACACGGCCGGGGGCCATGCTGAGTTCAGCGAAGCCCATTTCCAGGAACTTCTCAGTCATCTTGGGGTCAGCACCGAGTTCACCACAGATGCCAGCCCAGATGCCAGCTTCGTTTGCAGACTTTGCAATATGTGCCAGCAGAGCCATCAAAGCAGGATGATAGGGGTCATAGAACTTGCCCAGTTTTGCATTCTGACGGTCAACTGCCAGAGTGTACTGGGTCAAATCGTTGGTGCCGACGCTGAAGAAAGCGGCTTCCTTAGCCAGATCCTGAGCCAGAACGGCAGCAGCGGGAGTTTCAATCATAATGCCGATGGGCACTTCCTTGGTGGGGATGCCTTCAGCTTCCAGTTCTGCACGAATCTGTGCACACAGAGCCTTGGATTCCTGCAACTCCCAGACGGATGCAACCATGGGGAACATGACATGCAGGTTGCCGTAAGCACTGGCACGGTAGATAGCACGCAGCTGAGGACGGAAAATATCCTCTCTGGTCAGACAGATACGCAGGCCTCTCAGACCCAGAGCTGGATTCTCTTCTGCGTCCAGACCCAGATAGCTGACCTGCTTGTCAGCACCAATATCCAGAGTACGGATAACCACGGGACGATCGCCCATGATCTCAGCAACCTTCTTATAAGCTTCAAACAGTTCATCCTCCGTGGGGAGGCTGTCTCTGCCCAGATACAGGAACTCGCTGCGCATCAGGCCAATGCCCTCAGCATCACCGGCGATGGCGGCCTCTGCATCCTCGGGGGAGCCGATGTTAGCACACAGCAGGATCTGCTTGCCGGACTTGGTGACACTCTTTTTGCCACGGAAAGCTTCCAGTGCTTCCCGGTCGGCAGCAGCTGCTGCCTGCTTCTTCTGAAGCATAGCAAGGGTATCAGCATCGGGATCCATGTACCAGGTGCCAGTAAAACCGTCGACAGCCAGAACATTGCAGTTCTTAGCTTCTTCCAGAGAAATGTCAGACTGAACCAGAGAAGGAATGTTCAGGGTACGAGCCAGAATAGCAGTATGGGAACTGGAGGAACCCTTCTGGGTTACAAAAGCCATAATCCGCTCTCTGGGCAGCTGGATGGTCTCACTGGGAGCCAGATCCTCTGCAACCAGAAGGAAGGAACCATCGGGCAGCTGGAATCCAACGTTGCCGCACAGAATGTCGGCGACTCTCTGGGATACGTCACGGATATCAGCGGCTCTTGCCTTCATGTATTCGTCGTCCAGAGCTGCAAATACCTGTGCGATGGATTCGCCGCAGTCAGCAGCAGCAGCAGCAGCGGCTGCGCCGTTTGCAATCTCGTCAGCGACGGCTTCCAAATAGTCCAAATCGTCCAGCATCAGCATCTGAACTTCTACGATTGCGGCTTTTTCTTCGCCAAGTTCAACCTTGGCCTTCTCGAACAGCTGGGAAAGCTGCTCCTTTGCTGTTGCGCAGGCTTCGTCGAACTTAGCCTGCTCAGCGGCGGGATCACCGGAAGAGACAGCTTCCTGTCTCTGAACTTTCTGGTAAACCACAGCATTGCCGATTGCTACGCCGGGAAATACCGGCAAACCGGAACCTTGCTTCATGATGTGCTCCTTTCGGATTATCGTATTTAAAAATTACTTTGCCAGCTCGATGACAACATCGCCGGCGGTAACATTCTGACCAACATGGGTATTAAAGGTAGCGTAATCGGCGCTGTTGCAGATGATAACAGGGGTGATGGTGTCATAACCTGCAGCTGCAATAGCTTCATGGTCAAACTCCATCAGCAGATCGCCCTTCTTGACCTTGTCACCGTTCTGAGCGATGACGTTATAATGCTGACCCTTCAGGTTGACGGTGTCCAGACCAACGTGGATCAGGATCTCTGCGCCACAGTCAGCAATCAGGCTGACAGCGTGACCGGTCTCGAACATCATATCAACGGTAGCGTCGCAAGGAGCGTAAACCTTACCCTCGGTGGGACGAATAGCGATACCCTTGCCCAGAATTTCTTCACTGAAGGTGGGGTCATTGACCTCTTTGATTGCTACGGCTTCACCGGTGATAGGAGCACAAATGCTGTCCATGGCTTTGCCGCCAAAAAGTTTCTGAAAAATTCCCATTGTCTAGTTTTCCTTTCAAATTTAAGATACACAGGCACGGCGAATACAAACTGCAAGATAATACTGTTCTACCGTGGATATGGAATTTCCGGATTGCTCCGTTAAATACGTTGTAATTGCCTGAGCACAGGCATAGGCATTTGGAATGCTTTGCTGCAATGTGTCAATAGGCAGATATGCAGTCCAATTTTTTTCTTCCTTGGTGAAGGCCTGCATGGCCATGAATTTCAGGTGAACAATCAGCTCGTTGTAGTAAAGACATTTTTTGTCCAGCTGCAGTGCGGGCCACGTTTCCAGAATTTGCACGATGGGCTGAAGGACCTGAGCTGTGCGCATAGTAGCGCTCATGGATCGGTCGTATTCTGCATTGACCAGATGCAGTGCAATACTGGCAGCCTCATCCTCGGGAAGTTCCACATCCATTTCAGTATGGATTAACTCCAAAGCGTATTTGCCGATGGCGTATTCCTCGGGGTAGAAGACACGCACCTCTGTTGCCAATGCGTTGCGCAGGTTCATTCCGTGACGGCAGCGAACGATGGCAAATTGAATATGATCGGTCATTGTCAGGTAGATGGATTCATTTAAACGACGCCCCAATACCTGGCTGGCATAGTCGATAATACGGCTGCAAAGCTCTAGAAGATTGGTAGGCAACTGTGCAAACAGAGATTTTAGTCGGGTGAAATCTTCCGCAGAATCCATGCGAAAAACCTTTTCAATCAACTGAGGGTCGAGCGTTGCACTCGGCTTTGCGTGAAAGCCCAGACCTTTGCCCATAACTACCAGTTCTTTTCCGTTTTCATCCAAGCAGCTGACAACATTGTTGTTGATTACTTTAAGTACTTTCAAACCGCAATGCCTCCTAAAGTAAAAAAAAAGACCAAATCCCGCAAAGACTCCATAGAAACACTTGCAGAATTTGGTTTTGCCTGCCTTACCAGTAACAATCCAACTGTTAACAATTTATTCATTACACCCATAGGATACACATATATCTGGGATTTGTCAACAAAACTGTCAACGGCTCACAGAATTTCGTCACATCAAACAGCTTTTGATGTCGATTTTTGTCTATAATACATATACGAATTGCGCTTGGCTATTGCTAACGCAAAAATAGATGAACGCAGTCCCTGTCAGAAATAATGTGGGACTGCGTTGCAATTGAATAAAGAATATGAAATATGGGCGGCTTGTCAATATCTTTTAAGTATCCGGGAGAATTACGGAATCGGGCGATATCCGTTGTTTTCAATAACATAGCCGTGCCCAGGCTTGGGTTGCCATTGGTAGCGGTTCTTGCCATCTTCAGGAAACAGGTGAGCCATAATGGCAGAAATGACACCGCCGTGAGTGATGACAACAGTATCCTTTTCGGTATTCTGAAGCTCTGAAAAGGCTGCCAGTACCCGAGTACACATTTGCTTTCCACTTTCGCCTTTCGGCGGGACATTGGACTCATTATCTCCTGTCAGCCATTTTTGATATTCGGGACGGTCTTTCAGTTCTTCGTAGCTGTGCATCTCAAAGATACCAAAATCAACCTCTCGAAACCGAGACTCGACGGCGAAAGGAACATTACCAAAGAGAATGTTCAGTGTTTGGTTTGTTCGCTTCATACCGCTGGTGAGAAATCGAACGTTTTCGGCATGGTAGTGCAGTTGTTCCAGTTCGAAAACACCTGCCTCAGACAGAACTAAATCGGTGCTGCCGCAATATAGGTGTTGCTCATTTGCGGGTGTTTTGCCGTGCCGAATCAGATAAATGGTGCTCATTTCAGTTTTTGCTCCAATCCGCAGAATATCCGAGTGACGGATTCTGCTTCCTGAGACAGATACTGACACAAATGTCCGGTTTCCCGTCGCCATGCACGTAGATCAGCTCCCAGAGGCACAACACCGCAGGAGATGTCCTGACAAATGAGAACACACTCCAGCCACTGTGATCTTCTGCGTCTAAAATACTCCACAGAATCCACATTTGCCTGTACGCAGGCATAGGCGAATTCCTCCAGGGAGGCAATACAGGACTTGTTAAAGTCAATTTCGGTATTGGTGCAGGTGAAGATATCTGCATCAGACAAGTGATATTTTTTCTTTGCGTACTCCAGCTTTCCCTGGTACGCACCGCCAAGAATTAATTCCATTGTAACCTCCTAAATCAGCACCAATACGGCAACAGCAGCCAACTCTGAATAGGTCAGAGAATATCCGGAGATGTCGCCGTTCATGCCTTCCAGTGATTTGTAGCTTCTGTGGAGGGCCAGACCATAGCCTAACAGTCCGCCCAACAACACAAAACCGTATTTTCCGCATAACAGAAATCCGGCAATGATGGCAATGCAAAGCATCACCATTAAAAAAATAATGTGACTTGTGTTCATTTCCTGATTGGCGTACTGGCTGGTGCTCATGGGAGGGAGTGCGGTTACAGCCAAGGCAGAACAACATCGACTGACCATAGGGACAAGAGCCAATATCCACCAATTTGCATTTTGGGGCATGGACGCAAAGAGAGAAAACTGTGCCAGCATCAGCAGAATACAGCCAATGACGGAAAAAGAACCAACATGGGAATCTTTCAGAATCTCTCTGCGTCGTTCCAGATTTCGCCAGGATTTGACGGCATCGGTAACATCCATAAATCCGTCGAGATGGATAAAGCCGGTAACCAGATAGGGGTAGGCGCATAAAATCAGCCCCGTGACAAGGGGCGGAAAGTTTAACATTCGGCACAGCCAGACGAGCCCGGCCCAGATAATGCCGATTTCCAGTCCAACAATTGGAAGAAACAGGAGCATTTTGCTTCTGGCCTTCTCGTCCCAGATATTTCCCGGGAAAGGAATGGCGCAGAACATGGATTGGCACATGGCAAAGGCATGCAGACTTTGTTTCATAGCAGAAGATCTCCTTTGTGAACAATAATGTTCCCAGCAGAAACCTCAAGCACTGTGTCACAATTCTGTGCTAAGGTACGGTCAATAAGTGCCAGACCTTGGCGGTAGGCAGCGGTGATCTCATCGTAACGAATGGCATCGGAATAAATGTAGTCGCTGACAATGACGGCGTGGTGTACCTCTTTTACAAATTCTTCCAGCTGCAAGGCACAACGCTGCGGCGCAGTGGTGTCCATGTCGCAGCTTTTGGGATCCGGGAACAGTTCATTCAGAAGCAGGGCGGTGACGCTGTCCAAAAGGAAAGTACCGTTTTTATCAGCGCCGTCCAGACAGGATAGGATGTTTCTGCCGCATTCCAATGTCTCAAAACCCAGACCGTCCCGCTCTGCCAGGTGGCGGCGAATTCGATCGTGGTCTTCTTCGTCGCTGGGAATCATGGTTGCAACATAATAATGCGTATCACCCTTTGCAAGCGCCAGAGCCAAATCCTGAGCCAGAGTGGATTTCCCGTTTTTTACACCGCCGGTAATAAAAATTGTCATTTGCTTTCCTCCACGGTGAATTTGTCACCTTCCCGGATTTCATCCAGATAGTCGTCGTTAATACCGGCCTGATCGAAGGTTGCCATATCGTTGATGACAGCGCAGGCGGCAGAGAGAATTTGAAATGCCAACGGACAGCCGCTGCCTTCGCCCAGACGCATACCCAGCAGAAATAACGGTTCCAGATCCATGGCTTCCATAGCCAGTTTGTAGCCAATTTCGTAGGAAGCGTGGCTGGGAATCAGGTAGTCTCGGACATGGGGACACAGTCGAACAGCGCAAAGAGCTGCAACCACAGAAATGAATCCGTCGATCACCACCGGGCGATGAGAGGCTGCGGCACCCATGAATCCACCGCACATGGCAGCAATGTCAAAGCCGCCGACTTTGGCCAGCACATCTACCACGTCGTTTTTGTCTGGTTTGTTGATAGCAATGGCCTGACGGATGACTTCCTTTTTTTTGCGAAAACTGTCATCGGTGATACCGCCGCCACGGCCGGTGACGGTTTCTACGTCGGCATCCAGCAGAACTGCCAGTACGGCAGAGGCGGTGGTAGTATTACCGATTCCCATTTCTCCGATGCCAAAGGCATCTGCTTCTGTGTTCATGGTAAGCTCTGCGCCTGTTATGATGGCGGTCAGAGCCTGATCTCTGGTCATGGCAGGCCCATGAAAAATGTTCTGTGTGCCATAGGCAATTTTTCGATTGAGCACCTTGGGCTCGGTGATATTTGCATTGACACCCACATCACAAACGGTGATTTCTGCACCAAAATGCTTGGCAAGGACAGAAGCACCGGTTTTTGCCCGGGTCAGATTCACTGTCTGCATAAGCGTTACAGACTGGGGCGCACTGGATACATTTTCTGAAACAACGCCGTTGTCTGCGGCAAATACCAGAAGATGAGGGTGCTCCATCTGATTGTATACTCTTCCGGTGATACCTGCCAGCTGAACAGACAGATCCTCCAGCCGTCCCAGACTGCCGGGAGGCTTGGCCAACTGCGCCTGACGGTGCCGGGCAGCGGTCATGGCGGCCTCATTCAGTGGGGCGATGGATTGGATTAAAGTGCTGAGTTTCATGTTTATTCCTCCAATAAATTCTGTTCCATCAGCCAGTGAATGGAAGATTCTGCGTCCATCAGCTCCATTGTCACGGATGCTTGGGGACAGTGTATCTCAATTTCTTGCAAAATAGATTCCATAGGAATCGTACCGCAATTCAGAGGATTGTGGAGATCCTTGAGTCCGTCGTTATTATGAATGTGGACATGCTCCAGTATGTCTGAACAGCTTTTGATCCACTCCTGTACGGTGCATTTGGAATAGGCGTGGGCGTGTCCAATGTCCAAACACATCCGCAGGCGGGGGCTGTTTACCTGACGGACAATATCAGCCAGCATTTGAGGTGTTTCTTCCAGTACGTTTTCAATACAGATAACCATATCCTCCGGAATTTTTTCTACAAATTCTTTCCAGAAGACCACAGATTGCTCTGTGAACCAGCATGAAAAATAGAGGTGGGGGTTATAACCTCCGTGCAGGACGATTTTGTGGATACCATAACGCTGGGCGGCCTTTATGGTTTGGCGATACCGCAGGATGGCGATTTCTCGCACCTTAGGATCAATGGCGCAGGGGAATAGCTCACTGAAAGGGCCGTGAAGTACAAATCGATCAGTGCAGGTAAGCTTTGACTGAACCAAGGCGTCCTTCTCGGGAAATAGTTCGTCGAGATTCATTGCAGTACAAAATTCCGCAATTTCCAGCCCTAAGCCATATTCCTTTGCCAGTATGTGGGCATTTTCATCGATGGTAGATAAATAGAGTTTCTTGCGATTCATAAAAATCTCCTGTGGTGAGACAATAATTTGCTGTTAGATGTGGAAGCTGAATCTGCTTTATAAAAATCCTTAGAAATAAGAAAAGTCCCCAAAAGGGGACTGAAATACAGAAAAAGAAGAGGACAGCAGAAAACCGACAGACCTCCCCAAGAGTCTGTCTGGCTCGATCGATGTCTGTGTTCCGACTCCGGACACCATATTGCTTTCGCCTTCTCGGCGCAGGCCAATGACTGAAAGCGGCTTTCTGTCCGTCTACGGCGGCTTGGTACCGTTGGGACTTACCCATTCCAATGATCCACCGATCGTTGTACAATATGCAGGCCGCAGCCAGTTGCTATAATGGTATCACATTTTGGAGTGATGTGCAATCCTGTTTTTCATTGACAGGTCTCTGAAAAGGGGATATATTTAAGTCAGCAGTACAAAGGAGGTTATTCTATGACAGAAGAAAAGATCATTTCATATGCAGTCGAAGAAGGTTTTGCAGCCGCTGCTGTGGTAAATACGGAAGATATTGTATTTGACCCGTCTTTTCGACCCTACTGTGAAGAAAACCTGTGTGGAAAATATGGTGTCAACTACTCGTGTCCCCCGGACTGTGGCAGCCCTGAGGCTATGCGTCAAAAGGTTATGGCTCATAAAAAAGGCCTGGTTTTACAGACCATTTGGGAGATTTCTGACTATTCTGATGCTCCGGCTGTCAAACATGCCAAGGGAAGCCATAATGCGGCGGCAATCCGCCTTATGAAGCGGCTTCGGGCAGAGGGGTGTGATGGATTTTTAATCGGTGCCAGCGGATGTGGGTTGTGTGATCCCTGCGCCATTACCGAAGGAAAGCCATGCCGATATCCGGATCTGCAATTTTCCTGTATGTCTGCTTATTGTATTTTTGTGAAGAAACTGACAGATCTGTGCGGTATGGAGTATGATTCAGGCGAAGGGCTGCTGAGCTTCTTTGGAATGTACGTCTATGATTAGAATGTAAAGGGGAGTATATGATGAACAATTATAGGATGAAAAAGACACTTTCGTTGCTTTTGAGCATGGTAATGGTTTTGTCTATGGCACTGTGTGCAACTGGCTGCAGCAACAAGAAGACCAATGAGTTGGGGAATCAGGTCGCTACCATCGCAGAAGGTCAGACCTATGGCGAGGGTGCTACGGAGTTTACTTTCACCGTTGCTGATGCTGAGGGCAATGAGGTTTCTGCCAAGATTTATACGGACAAGACTACCGTGGGTGAGGCTTTGCAGGAACTGAATTTGATTGCAGGTGAGGTTGGCCAATACGGACTATTTGTTAAGACGGTTAACGGCATTACGCTGGATTATGAGAAGGATGGAAAGTATTGGGCATTTTATATCAATGGCGAATATGCTGCATTCAGTGTGGATCAGACTGAAATTACCGCAGGCGCAACTTATGCGCTGAAGGTGGCATCATAACAATTGTATGCCGAAAGTCCCAGAATCATTATGATTCTGGGACTTTTTATCATATTTTGGTGCCGGGGAAATATTCGTCTACAAAATCAACATTATCAACCTGAAAGGACTTTCCGTTAAGGTAATCAAGGCTTCCTGCGTCGGTTGTAAAGAGAAAAGTCAGCTTGTAGGAGTAAAGTGCCTGGTAGCTACGATCAAAGCGCTTATCGAGCTTGCCGTATTTTCCGTCGCCCAGCAGGGGATGACCGGCATGGGCAAACTGTGCACGAATCTGGTGGGTTCTTCCGGTAATCAGTTCGCACTCCACAAGAGATAGTCCTTTAGCGCTGGTCAGCACTTTGTAGTTGGTCTGGCAGGACTTGGAACCGGCCTGAGGCGTGTTCGTGACAAAAACCCGATTTTTCTTGGCGTCCTTGAAGAGATAGCCCTTGAGAGAACCTTCTTTGGGCTTTGGGGTGCCCTCAACAATGGCAAGATACCGCTTGTCCAACTCTCTGTCCTTAATTTTTTGATTCATCACACGAAGAGCCTCAGCGGTTTTGGCAGCAATGACGATGCCGCCGGTGTTCCGGTCGATTCGGTTGCACAAAGCCGGGGTAAAAGCGTTTTCCGCCCGGGGATTCCACTGCCGTTTTTGATAGAGATAGGCCTGAATGTGGTCAATGAGGGTTCTGCCGTATTCGGCACCGTCGTGGGGGTGAACCGCAAGGCCGGGACGCTTATCCACCAGCAGAATATGCTCATCCTCATAAACAATGTTGAGCTTGGGAGATGCAACGGTTAAATAGGCGTTATCTTCTCTGGGCTTGTCAAAAAACTCGTCATTGATATAAAGCTGGAGCACATCTCCCTCTTTCAGACGGGTATCCCGTTCGGCTCTGCTGCTGTTCAGCTTAATGCGCTTGATACGAATGTACTTTTGCGCCAGTGAAGCAGGGAGCAGGGGGACGGCTTTCGCCAGAAAACGATCTAACCGTTGCCCTGCATCGTTATGTCCAATCGTAAATTCTTTCATTAAACGTTACCTGTGTTTTCTTTATATTGGCAGGAAAGCTGTTCTGTGAACTCCAGCGCAGGGTTGTAGCCCATTTTGCGCTGACGGTTGTTCATGGCGGCAACTTCCAGAATCACGGCCAGATTTCGACCGGGGGTAATGGGAATTGTGTTGACAGGAACTTTCACGCCCAGAATTTCCATATACTGATCGTCAAGACCCAAGCGGTCGTAGATTTCGTTGGTATTCCAGGGAACGATGTTCACGACCAGATTGATTTCGTTTTCCGTTTTGACAGCGCCCATACCAAAGAGCTTTGCCACGTTGAGGATTCCGATACCACGAAGCTCAATATAGTTTCGTACCATTTGAGGGGCAGTGCCCATAAGAGAATCTCCGGATACCTTCCGAATTTCAACAGCGTCATCTGCAATCAGTCGGTGACCTCGCTTCAAAAGTTCGATGGCAGTCTCGCTTTTGCCCATGCCGCTTTCGCCAATCAGCAGAACACCTTCGCCGTAAACTTCTACTAAAACGCCGTGGCGGGTGATACTGGGAGCCAGAGCAGCTTTTAGATAAGTGATAATAGCGGAGATGATGGTCGAGGTGGCTTCGTGAGAACGCAGAATGCTGACGTTATGTTTTTTTGCCATGGCCAAACACTGGGGGTTGACACTCAGATCTCGGGCAATCAGCAGGGCGGGGAATTTATAAGAAAAGAGCCGGTCGAAGATTACGGCTTGTTCCTGAATTGGAAGCTTCTCAATATAGCTGACTTCTACGTTGCCAAAAACCTGAAGACGCATTGGCTCAAAATGATCAAAATAGCCAGCCAGCTGAATACCGGGTCTGGCCACATCCTCGACGGTCAGACGAACGGACTCATAGTCTGTTGCGGCATACGCTACCTGTAAATCAAATTCCTTAACAATATCTGTCAAGGGGACACTGTGTGTTTGACACACCCGGAAACACCTCATTTCACAGCTTTTTCGGTTATTATACCTGCCCGATAAAGGAATATCAATAGATTTTGAAAAAACTCAAAAAAATTATAAAAAAGTGCTTGCTTTTCTGTCAAAAGTCTGATATCATATCTAAGCGCCTGTAAATGGCGTCAAATGATGATTTATCATGCGGATGGGAGGTGCAGTGAATGGCGAAGTGTGATTTTTGTGGTAAGGGCGTGACCTTTGGTATTAAGGTTTCTCACTCTCACAGACGTTCCAATCGTACCTGGAAGCCCAACGTTAAGCGGGTTAAGGCGGTTGTCAACGGTACTCCGTGCCATGTGTACGCTTGTACCAGATGCCTCCGTTCCAACAAGGTTGAGCGTGCTATCTAATTCAAGCGGCATATAAAAGGCAGGTCGATAGACCTGCCTTTTTTGCATCTGTAAAACAGGACTGGTAATGTGTATGTATTGAAAACCAGGCTTGCTGCTTTACTTAGCGTGCAGTCTGCAAAACAGATTATGATATGAAAAAGCCACCACAGACATGGGCGTGTTTGTGGTGGCTTTCTTATAGTGTTATGAAGCTTTGATGATGAAAAAATGCTGGATTAATGCCAACCGGCATCTTCGATTTCTGCTTTTTTCTGTCGTTTCAGAAGTTCCTGTACCGCATTATCGGCGGGGACATTTTCGTAGAGAACCTGAAAAGCGGCTTTCATGATGGGCATTTCCACACCCTGTTTCTGGCACAGCTCCCAGATGGATTTAGCGGCAAAATACCCTTCAACCACAGCACCAACTTCTTCCATGGCCTGTTGAGGAGTTTTACCCTGACCAATGAGAATACCGGCTCGACGGTTTCGAGAGTGCATGGAGGTGCAGGTGACAATCAGATCGCCCACACCGGCAAGACCGGCGAAGGTATCCTTGCAGGCACCCATGGAAAGCCCCAATCGGGCTATTTCAGTAAGACCTCTGGTCATCAGCATAGCTCTGGTATTATCACCATAGCCCAGACCATCGCAAACACCAGCACACAATGCGATGACGTTTTTCATAGCGCCGCCTAATTCGGCACCGACAATGTCGGGATTTGTATAGACACGGAAGGTCTCGGACATAAAAGCATCCTGCACCATTTCTGCCTTTTCACGATTTGCACAGGCGGCCAGACAGCCGGTAGGGATAGCGTTGGCTACTTCCTCTGCATGGCTGGGACCTGTGAGAGCTACTACGCAGTGATGAGTTTCTTCTTCTACAATTTGACTCATCCGCAGGAGTGTGCCGGGTTCTACGCCCTTTGTGACGGAAACCAGAACCGCCTCTGGCTCCAGATAAGGGGTGATTTGCCTACAGACAGAGCGGATGGGGAAGGAAGGCGTGGCAACGACAACCAAGGGACAACCGGAAACGCAGGAAGCATCTGCGGTTATTTTCATGTCAGCAGGAAGAGAAATACCAGGGAGTCGGGGATTTACATGGCTGTTGGCAATTTGATCTGCTCTTTCGGCACTGTGACACCACAGAGTAACCTCATGACCGTTGCGATAAAGACACAGGGCAAGGGCGGTACCCCATGCACCGCTGCCTACAACTGCTATTTTCATTTGTTACGCCCCTTCTTTTTTAGGTACACTCTGGACTCCGTCCCTTTCAGCAGGCGGGCAATGTTTGTCCGGTGCATATAGACTGCGAGAAGTCCCAGAAAAATTCCGCCCAGCATGAGCAGCAGGTTGTTGCGGTGGAAAATGCAGAAGCAGACAGACAATGCCAATGCACCACAGACAGAACCAAGAGAAACGTATCTGGTGATTGCGTAAAGCAACAGGAAAACTGCAAAAATAATCAGGGCAATACGCCAGTCTATGATGGCTGCAATCGTTATGCCGCACAGAATGCCCTTGCCACCCTTAAAGCCCAACAGGGCAGGAAAGTCGTGACCGAGGGATACGGCGATAGCGCCAATCATCAAACCTTCCTGATACAGATTGTAGGGCTTCAGCAGCAAGCCGCCGACCAGACAGGCGAGCACTGCCTTGCTGCAGTCGATGAGAGCAACCAACGCTGTTTTCCAACCGCCAAACGTGCGAAAAAAGTTGGTAAGACCGGCGTTTCCGCTGCCATGGCTGCGAATATCATCATGGGACATGGCAGAAATGGCCACAGAGCCGTTAAGGTTACCTAACAGGTAGCCCACCAGCGCTGTAATGAGGATGGGATACCACATGGTTTATTCCTCCTTGTCGCCCTTCTGACGGATGGTGATTCGGATAGGAGTACCTTTCAGACCAAACACTTCTCGAATCTGGTTTTCCAGATATCTCTGGTAGGAGAAGTGGAACAGTCTTGCGTCGTTACAGAAAATAACGAAATGAGGGGGCTTTGTGCCTGCCTGAGTCATGTAGTAGATCTTCAGACGGCGACCCTTGTCAGAAGGCGGCTGAACACGGGTGGTAGCATCAGCCAGAATGCTGTTGAGTGCACCGGTGGTGATACGGCTGGTGTTCTGCTTGTGGACTTCCTGAATCAGGGGGAAGAGCTTGTTCACACGCTGACCGGTAAGTGCGGAGAGGAACACAACAGGTGCATAGGTCATATAGGCCAGATCACGGCGAACATCGTTCTCCTTGTCACGCATGGTGTTGGTTTCCTTATCATCTACGGCGTCCCATTTGTTGACGACGATGATGGCGGCTTTACCGGCTTCGTGGACAAGACCTGCAATCTTGGTATCCTGTTCGGTGACGCCGTCGTTGGCATCAACCAGAATCAGACACACGTCTGCACGGTCAATGGCGCTGATAGAGCGCATGTTGGAATATTTTTCGATAATGTCATCGACCTTGCTTTTACGGCGCATACCGGCTGTATCAATGAAGGTGTATCGACCGGTTTCGTTTTCAAAATAGGAGTCGATGGCGTCACGGGTGGTGCCGGCTACGTTGGAGACAATGACACGTTCTTCACCGAGAATCTGGTTCAGAAGGCTGGACTTGCCGACATTGGGCTTACCCACAATGGCAACCTTGATGATATCTTCGTCCTCGTCCTCGCCGTTGTCTTCGGGAATGTTCTCCAGAACCCAGTCAAGCATATCACCGGTGCCGTGGCCGTGAACAGCGGAGGTTTCAAACAGATCACCGATGCCAAGGCTGTAGAACTCGAAAACATCAGGATTTACTACGCCAATGGAGTCGCATTTGTTAACTGCCAGACATACGGGTTTCTTGCTCTTGCGCAGCATGGTAGCTACGTCCTGGTCGGCTGCGGTAACACCGGAGCGCACATCAACTACCATGATGATGGCATCAGCCAGTTCAATACCAATCTCAGCCTGACGGCGCATAAACTTCAGCATCTCGCTGTCGGTGCCCGGCTCAATACCGCCGGTATCCACCAGAGAGAAGGTACGACCGCACCATTCACATTCACCGTAAATACGGTCACGTGTGACACCGGGGGTGTCCTCAACAATGGAGGTGCGCTGACCGGTCAGCTTATTAAAGAGCATGGATTTGCCCACGTTAGGCCGTCCGACGATGGCCACTAAGGGTTTTGCCATGGGGATCACTCCTTTCAAAAGGTAAAAGCATTACTTATATCATTATGACACAGATTCCGGGCAAAAGCAATGGAAATCCTGTCAATTCACATATCGTTTGAAAATTGCCTGTAAATGGAAAAAGAGGAAGGCCGAAGCCTTCCTCTGCGTTTCCGCTATTTTCCTGCCTCTGTGAGACTTAGTCAGCCTTGGCGGCCAGGACCTGACGACCATTGTAGGTACCGCAAGCCTTGCAAGCTCTATGGGGCATAACGGGTTCGCCGCACTTGGGGCAAACACTCACGCTGGGAGCGGACAGCTTCCAGTTGGAGCCACGGCGCTTATCGCGGCGGGCAGAGGACACTTTACACTTAGGGACAGCCATGGATGACACCTCCTTGGTC
>RCNI01000287.1_pt1 | contig 32899 bp, 35 predicted proteins | sample 2041151 | NCBI WGS metagenome assembly RCNI01 (sample SAMN09708214, study PRJNA481090) | feces metagenome | isolation source: feces | place: Antarctica: Albino Rookery
AACCTGATTCTGGCTGACAGACCCTGTCTGGCGGCTTGATTCAGTTTGCCCCTGCGAACATTTCAGGATACATTCCTGACTCTTTTAGGGGGTGAGAATGTTTCCCTTTACGTGGCTGTTATTATACGGTGCTGCCCATGGTCTACTCTCAATGTATGGAAAATATAATTTCTACAGGGGAGATGATTATATGGAAGAAATGAAAATTTATTTGAGCGCGTTTGCCTTCGCGGTTCTGGCGGCTTTGAAAATGGCTTTTCCCAGTGTGGCGGAGGACATAAGAACAGATGCGCTGAGCCTGCTGAGCAATGACAAAGGCTGCATTGAGGCGGTTGAAGCAATGGGCAGACGGATTAGCGAAGAGGGGATAACTCAGGAGCTGATTACGGTTTTTAAACAGGAACAGACGGAGAAGAAAGCGGCTGTGAAAATAAACGATGGCGGGAAAACTGCGGAACAAAAGACCGAGAACACACAGATAAATATTATAAATTTAAATCCGGAGAGCTGAATATGAAGCGGAGAAATTTTTATGTGAGCGCTGCCGCCCTTGCTATTCTGGCGGCCTTGTTTTATCTGTCAAAGCCGGAGGAGCTGGCGGCAGTGCTGGCGGCGGTAACTGTACATGAACTGGGGCATATTATTGCCCTTTGGCTGCTTGGACTGCACATTAAGGGCTTTCGGGCAGAGGCAAAGGGCTTCTGCATTGATTACTACGGCTATACTGGCGCTCTGGGCCACGCTGTTGCAGCGGCGGCAGGTCCGGCAGCAGGCTTTGTCTATGCCTATGCGGCTTCAAAATACGGTGCGGAGCTTAATAATTCTACCTTGTGCCTTTCAGCGGGGACAAGTCTTATTTTATCTGCTTTTAACCTGCTGCCTGCCATGCCGCTGGACGGGGGCAGAATATTTTCCCAGATAGCATATGCAATATGGGGCGACAGATGGGGAGGGCAGATTTGCAAAATCGTAAGCCTTTTTACAGCCCTGTGCCTTTTAGCGGCGGGCATTTGGTGTATGGTTAATGAAAAGGGAGCGGCGCTGCTGGTTGCATCCATTTGGCTGCTTTTTTATCAGGAAGAAAGACCGGGTATTGTAAAAAGACGAGAAATATTGTAAAATATTTTAAATAAGGTTTTTACACCATACCTCAAACCAATGATATGGAGTTTACTATGGATAAAAGACTTGAAAGAATTCTGTTGAAAGTGCAGAAGCCTGCCCGTTACACCGGCGGCGAATTCAACCAGATAATAAAGGACAAGGACAGCGTTTCCCTCCGTGTTGCTTTCTGCTTCCCTGACACCTACGAAATCGGCATGTCAAACCTTGGTATGGGTATCCTGTACAATACCATGAACAGCCTTGATTTTGTATGGTGTGAGCGTGTTTTCGCACCTTGGGGAGATATGTATGAGGAAATGAAGAAAGCAAATATTCCTCTTTATGCCCTTGAAAGCGGAGACAGTCTGGATAAATTTGATATGCTGGCCTTTTCCATAGGCTATGAAATGGCATACACAACTGTGCTTGACATGCTTGAGATGTCCGGAATTCCTCTCAGAAGTGCGGACAGATCCGACCTTTCACCCCTTATATTTGCCGGCGGTACCGCTGCTGTTAACGCAGAGCCTATGGCACCTTTCATCGACCTCTTTATAGTAGGCGAGGGCGAGAAAGTAAATAATGAGGTGCTGTGCCTTTACAAAAAGGCCAAGGATGAAAACTGGAGCAAGCATGAGTTTTTAGTGAAGGCCGCTCAGATACAGGGCGTATATGTGCCTTCATTATATGAAGTGAGCTACAATGAGGACGGCACCATAAAGGCCGTTACTGCAACAGATGGCGCACCGGAGAAGGTTAAAAAGAGAATAGTTCAGGATTTGGACGCATCACCCTTCCCAACAAACCCCATAGTGCCTTCTACTGAAATCGTTCACGACAGAGTGAGCCTTGAGGTTTTCCGCGGCTGTGTCCGCGGCTGCCGTTTCTGTCAGGCGGGACATGTTTACAGGCCTATCCGCGCCAAGAAAACAGAAACACTTATTAAGCAGGGCGTTGAAACTCTTAAAAATACAGGCTATCAGGATGTAACCCTCCTCTCTCTCAGCACCAGTGACTACCGTCAGCTGCCCGAACTCTGCGACGGACTGCTGGATTACTGCGAGGAAAGAAGCATAGGTATTTCTCTGCCGTCACTTCGAGCAGATAACTTCTCCATGGAGTTGATGGAGAGATTGCAGAAGGTCAGAAAGAGCGGTCTTACCTTTGCCGTTGAGGGCGGCAGCCAGAGACTGAGAGACGCTATAAATAAAAACGTAACAGAAGAAGACCTGCTTCACACCTGCGAGATTGCTTTTGCGGGCGGCTGGAACACTGTTAAGCTTTACTACATGCTGGGTCTGCCTACTGAAAGCGATGAAGATATTCTTGGCATTGCAGAAATGGCAAATCAGGTTCTGCACTGTTGGCGCATGAATTCTCCAAACAAAAACCGCGGTGTTAAAATCACCATTTCCACTTCCTGCTTCATCCCCAAGCCCCACAGCCCCTTCCAGTGGGAGCCTCAGATAAGCATGGAGGAATATTTAAGACGCGTTAATCTGCTGAGAAGTAATATTACCGCAAGAAATGTTACCTACAACTGGCATGATGCAGAGACAAGCCTTATAGAAGCCGTCCTTTCAAGAGGCGACAGAAGAGTTGCAGACGCAATCGAAGAGGTTCACCGCAACGGCGGCAGACTGGATGCGTGGAGCGATTACTTCTCATTTGAAAGATGGATGAACGCCTTTAAAACCTGCGGCATTGACCCTGAATTTTACGCAAACCGTGATTATCCCTTAGACAGCATCCTGCCTTGGGATCATATTGATGTAGGTGTCCGCAAGGCACACCTGCTCCATGAAAGAGAGCTGTGCTACAAATCTCAGCTTTCTCCCGACTGCCGCAAACAGTGCATGGGCTGCGGAGCACTTAAACTTTTAGAAGGAGGCAGACGCTGCGATGAGTAAACTGAGACTGCGTTTTAAAAAGACCGGAAGAGCGGTCTATATATCCCACCTTGACCTTATGCGTACCATGCAGAGAGCTTTTTCCAGAGCCGGATATGAGCTTGGATATTCAAAGGGCTTTAACCCTCACCCTCAGATTTCTATTTCACTCCCTCTCTCCGTGGGCGCTGCAAGCCTGTGCGAGGTTATGGATTTCAGCTTGAAAAATGAAGAGGATCTCTCCGAACTGCCAGCAAGACTTACCCGCCAGATGCCGGAGGGCATAGAGGTTTATGACGCCTATGTTGCCCCCAGAAAGGCATCGGAGCTTAAATGGCTGGAGATTTCCGGAATATTTGAGTATGATGAGCGGGATAAAACCGAAATGACCGAAAAGCTCAGAGAATTTTTCAGTCAGGAAAAAATCGTCATCAGCAAGAAAACAAAGCGCGGCATGGGTGAAGTGGACATCCGTCCCGCATTTAAGGACCTGCGCTTTGAGGAGACAGAGGGCGGAGTTAAACTCCATATGTTCGTGTCCGCCCAGGAGCCTACCTTAAATCCCCAGCTTTTGTGCGACGCACTGGAGCAGAAAGCGGCAGAAATTGCACCGGATTTTGCTAAATTCACAAGACTTGAGGGCTTTGACAAAGAAATGAACATTTTCCGATAAAAAGACTTGCAATAAGAAAATGTTTATGGTAAAATACCATAGCTTACGCAGGGAAAATACTGCGTACTAAGAAAGGCGGTCCGCTGCCGAGGTTATATCCCAACGGTATAGAACGTCTAAATGAAGGAAGGATTAGACTATGGATCTGGTCAAAATTTTAAGCGAAAAGTACATGAAGGAAGAGATTTCCGAGTTTAACGTCGGTGACACTGTACGTGTTCTCGTCCGCGTTAAGGAAGGAAACCGTGAGCGCAGCCAGGCATTCGAAGGCACCATCATTGCCAGAAAGCACGGCGGCATCAATGAGACCATCACCGTTCGCCGCGTATCCTACGGTGTAGGCGTTGAGAAGGTTTTCCCCATTCACTCTCCTTCCATTGAATCCATTACCGTTATTCGTCACGGTAAGGTTCGCAGAGCCAAGCTCTACTATCTGCGTGATCGCGTGGGTAAGAAGGCTAAGGTTAAAGAGCGTATATAAGCTCATTTTGTTTGCAAACGGTGCTTCCCGAAAGGGGAGCACCGTTTGTTTTTTTGCCGCTTGTTCATTTTGATTGTTACATTTACTTTTAACGGTGATAATGTTATAATGAACAAAAATCTGAACATTTGGAATGAAAAATCATCAGGAGAACTGATTATGAAAAAAATTGCGTTTTTCACAAGAGACTTCGGCGTGGGCGGAATTCAGCGTGCCCTTGTGAGTATTCTGGATAATCTTGATTACAACATATATAAGGTGGACGTGTACTATTGCAGTAATAACATGTTCTATCAGCTGCCTCAGCACGAAAATCTGAATTTCATATATTTTAAACCCTTTCCTTATTTTACAAGATTTGTGCCCTTCGGTATTTTAAAGGCTGTGGGACGGTTTCCGTTCAGCAATGAGGAATACGATGTGGCGGTGGAATTTAACAGTTACAGCAGTGAGTGCGCCGCCGCGGCTCTTTCCGTCAAAGCGAAAAAGCGGGTAATGTGGGTACACAATGACGTTAAAATAAAGTACAGCGAAGAGCCTAAATATAAAATTCTGTGGAGCTTTTTCAAAGGCAAATTCAAATATTTTGATGAATTCTGTGCGGTTTCTCCGGGAATAATTCCAAGCTTCAGGGAAATGACCGGCCTTAATGATGTGAAAATTTCCTCCATACAGAATTTTGTGGATACAGAGCTTATTTTCACACAGGCTGAGGAAGAGTCTGATTTTACCGTTGATGACAGAGTATATAACCTTTGCTCTGTGGGACGGCTTTGCAGACAGAAGGGCTACGATATTCTCCTTGACGATATGGCTCAGGTCGTAAAAAACCGGCAGGATATTCACCTTTATTTAATCGGTGACGGCCCTGACAGAAACGATCTGGAACAGCAGATAGACCGTCTTGGCTTAAACGAATATGTAAGCTTTTTGGGCAATCAGAAAAATCCTTTCCCATATGTAAAGCAGATGGACGGCTTTGCTCTTACAAGCCGCTACGAGGGACAGGGAATAGTTCTCTGGGAGGCAAAGTCTCTGGGGCTTGAGCTTTTTATGGGAAAGAACCTTGAAAAATACAATCCCGGCCTTACCGGAACCGAGGATGTTGTAAAAGCTCTGTCACAGGCAAAGAAAAAGGCCAAGGTTTACGATGACCTGAGCGGCTACAATAATAATATAAAGGAACAGCTTCAGAACCTTCTGGGCTAATAAACTATGGAAAAAATAAAACTCTTTTTGAAAAATAACTGGCTTATTCTCCTCATAGCGGCACAGCCTGTTCTGGATGCTCTGGCGTTCTGGACTCAGGACTCGGTGGCTACGGCTGCGGGCTATCTGCGGCTTTTAATTATGGTGGTGCTGCCGCTGTATCTTCTTTTTACCCTTAAAAAGAAGAAGGTTTTTATTTCATCAATGGCGGTAATTGCGGCTTTTGGAATACTGCATATGCTAAATTCCATGAGGCTCGGCTATATAAACATGTTCTACGATCTTGCCTATTATGCAAGAGTTATACAGACACCTGTTTTTGCAGTCTGCTTTATATACCTAATTCGTGATGAAAAAACGAAAAATCAGGCTGTAAAGGGCATAATAACTGCCGCAATCATCCTCCTTGCAACTATTGCCGCCGCCCTTGCCACCGGAACATGGAATTCCACATACGGTGCAGGCGTAGGCATCAGCGGCTGGGTTACGGATGATAACCGCTGCGCAAACAGTATTATAATGGTGACCTTTGCGGTGTTTGCAGTAGGTATTTCCGTCGTCAGCGAGAATAAATTTGCACAGGCCGGAATACCCGCCCTTGTTACGGCGCTTTTAATTGCAAACGGTACAAAGGCCTGCTATACCGGACTTTTTGCTATATTGATAGGCTTTACCGGATTTATGGTATTCAGGCGTATTCTGAAACTGGGAAAAATTAAGCCCGTATTTTTAATCGCCGCCATAGTTCTGACCATTATTTCCGTCCTTGTATATCCTGTCAGCCCCAGAGCCAAGATAGACGGCTCTTTAGGTCAGGCCAAAAGTGAAACCCAGCTCAAATTTGAGCAGCTGCTGGAAGAAAAGGGCTATGATATTTACAGTATGAGTCTGGAAGAAAAAATGGCAGACCCGGAATTGAAAAAGCTGTTTTTCGACTATTACCAGACCTTACTCGGCGTAATGCCGGATATTTACGACCGGTTCGGAATGGACAGAGTTTACGAAAAATACAACATGACCATTTCAGCCGAAATCCTCATTGATATGAGACTTTTGAAGGTAAATTACGCCTCCATGATTTTTGAGGACAGCGATCTTGCCACAAAGCTTCTGGGTTTTGAGGCAAGCGAAACTGTTAAAAACGGTATGTACGACATGGAAAATGACTATCCGGCAATTTTCTATTACTACGGATATGTGGGCTTTGTCCTTTATATCGCATTCCTGTTATACTTCGTGTACCTGATTATAAGGCGTCTCATAAAGGACTTTAAGGGCAGCCTTTCAATGGAAAACTTTATGCTGCTTTTGTGCCTTATGCTCCAGCTGGGTCTTGCCCAGTTCTCCGGCTCATTGCTTAGACGCCCCAATGTTTCAATTTATCTTTCCGTAATTCTGGCGCTTATATATTATAAAACAGTTATTTTTCCCATTACAGGAAAAAAGGAGAGCGAACAATGAAGGTAAGTATTATTGTTCCTGTATATAACGCAGAAAAGTTTCTGCCTCAGTGCCTTGATTCTCTTGTAAATCAGAGCCTTGATGATTACGAAGTCATTTTAATAAATGACGGTTCTAAGGACTCCTCGGCAGAAATAATTGAGCAATATAAAAATGAATATCCTCAGATTATTAACGCCGTTACCGTTCAAAACGGAGGACAGGGCAGAGCAAGAAACATAGGCATAAAAATGGCTAAAGGCAAGTATCTGGGCTTTGCTGACAGCGACGACTGGGTGTCTCCCGACATGCTCAGACTGATGTACGAAAAGGCAGAGACCGAGGGAGCTGATCTCACCGTCTGCGACATTGAGGAGCGTTATGATAACGGCGGCAGCAGGCGGATAAACATGTCTCAGTATGAGCGGCTTATTAAAATCGATACTGCTGTCTGGGACAAGCTTATAAGGCGTGACCTTGCGGAAGGGGTCTATTTCCCGGAAAATAAAATCTGGTATGAGGATCTGGCGTTTGTAATTAAAATTGCCCTTAAATCCAAGAAACAGGCAAGGCTTTCCGAGCCGCTGTATTTCTACCGTGTGGGTCAGGAATCCACCATGAACAATAATAATTCCCGCAAAAACCTTGATATAATCACAATTCTGGAAGACTTGAAGGCATTTATGCTGCCGCTGGGTTATAAGGAAGAATTTAATTCTCTGATTATAAACCACCTGCTTCTTGAAACCGTAAAGCGAGTTGAAAGGCAGAACAGCAGCGACAAAAAAGAGGTTATGAAAGAGCTTCGGGACTATGTAAAGCAGAATATCCCCGACCTTACAAAATGCGAAAGCTTCAAGGCAGAAAGCTTTAACAGACGCCTTATCATGTATCTCAATTACCACGGCCTTTCCGACCTTTCACGGAAAATTTTAAATCTTAAAAGCGGTATGGCAAAATAAGCAAAAACGGTGCGGCAAGTGAGCTGCACCGTTTTTGCTTTAAAAAATTTTACGTATCTTTATAAATTCTTGAAAAACAGCTGTTATCTTAAAATCACAACTTTTAAGGAGGCTATGTATGACACATTTTACTTGTTTTGCTTGTGCTGGCGATTGGAGCAGCATTGATTTTTACCCGCTTCGGAGGCTTCGGTACCGGAGAAAGTGCCAATGCAGAGCAGCTTAAAACATATGCAAAGAGCGCTGAGGAGATTACTGTTCCGCAGACTGCAAAGGTAATTGCTCTGGGAGAAGCAAGCCACGGAAATAAAGAATTTCAGCAGCTTAAGCTTACGGTTTTTAAAAATCCGGTAGAGAATAACGGAGTACGTGCCCTTGCCATAGAGGGCGACTTTGCCGGATGCGAGACAGTCAATAGCTACATCCACGGCGGCGAGGGTACCCCGCAGCAGGCGGCAGCTGCCATAGGCTTTAAAATTTATCAGACCGAGGAAATGGCAGAGCTTATAAGCTGCATGAGAGAGTGCAACGACAAGGCTGATGATAATGATAAGCTTAATTTCGACGGCTTCGACATGGAGAGATATAATAAAAGCTTTGCTCTGCTTCTTGATTTCTGCGAGGAAAACGGCATTGACTGCACAGAGCTTAAAGACCTTTTAAGCGGGGACAGTTGGAACGATAAATACGATAATGAACAGAGAAAAGCAGTTATAACAGAAATTAAAGCAGAACTTATAAATAAAGAAAACGCCGAAAAGGCTGTACATGCTGCTGATATGCTTTTACAGTACCTTGAAATTCAGATGACCGCAGACCAAAGCGTCGCAATAGACCTGAGAGATGCCTTTATGGCGGAAAACGTGGAATGGATTCTGGAGCAGGAGCAGGCTTTAGGCAGAGAAAAAATCTTTGTCACCGGCCATACAGCCACGTCGCAAAGTGGGGCAGCTACAACGCTATGGGAAAGCTCCTTGAAGACCGCTTAGGGGAGGACTACTACGTTATAGGCACAGATTTCTATAAGACAAAATGCAATCTGCCCACTCCATCAGGCAAGCGCACAAATCAGGTGTTCTATTCCTATGACCCGCTGGCAAAGGCGGCAAAAGAGGCGGGCTTTAATATCTGCTGGCTGGATTTTTCTCAGATTCCGGAAGATACTGAGCTTTCTTGAAAGCCGTGGAATAGTATATTCCGGACATGCAGGCAATCAGCAGGTAGAGCATCTGATTGAAAAAAGCCCGGATAAATTTATAAAGCCGGATGATGACTTTCTTGCTCAGTATGCAATCTTCGATAAAAACGGAAATCTCATAGTCAGCAACGTAGAGGGCAAAATGAGAAATGCCCTTTTAGATAAAGCAGACAGAAACGGCCTTGACACATTAAAGTACAGCTACGCTGACGGCAGTTACGGCGTGCTCCTCCGGCATTTCAGAAAAGAATTTTCAAATCCGGTTTTGCGGGTATCTCTGCCCCCATTTGAATATATCTGGTGGACTACTCTGGGAATTGCATGTGTGCTTTGCTGGCTGTTTAATACTCTGCGGCTCAGAAAACGTCTGGTCGCAAAAATCAGATTATTTAGTGATGTGAGCGAAAAAGTAGGCGAACAGAAGCTGGACTTTCAAATTACCATAATCGGCGGAAATGCGGAGCTTCTTCTGGAGGATGATATTAAGGACGAGCACAGAAAAATGGTTGAAACCATTCCGGAGAGCAATAACCGGGCAAAGCAGTATGTAAGCTGTCTGCCTGAAGCCTCCAGAGGTGAAGACGAGAGCTTTGAAAGTGAAGATTTGAAGGCATTTTTCGATGAACTCTGCCGCAATGCAAAGCCTGTTGCAGAGGCCGGAAAAATAAACTTGGTTCAGAAAAATAATCTAAGCGGAAACACCAAAATGCAGAAACACCACCTGCTACGGGCGGTCGGCAACGTGGTACAAAACGCTGTGGAGCATAGCCCAGAGGGCGGAACGGTGATAATAGAAGGCTGCATGACAGAAAATGGCTGGCAAATTATTGCGGGCGACGAAGGGGCGGGATTCAGCAAAGCGGCAATCCTCCACGCAACCGAGCGCCTGCGGCGGGGAGACAGTGCAAGAGCTGCTGACGGACATAACGGCCTTGGACTGTGGTTTGCATCTCAGGTGGTGCAAAAACGGCGGTGAGCTTGAATTGAGCAACAGTGATAATGGCGGCGTTGTGCTTATGAAATTTAAAGGATAAAAATAAAAAGCACGGGAGAGAAATTAACTCTTCCGTGCTTAATTTTATTTATTTTTAAGTTTATTATTCAGCTTCATTATGCTGTTTATGCTTCTTCGTTTTTTGCTTACCGTAAGCTTTAGCAGCAGCTTAAGCTTCGGCGGCATATTCTGAATGTACTCATTATCCTTATAATCGGGGAAATTTTTCAAAAACCAGTCTAAAAGGGCATCCTGCACCGGGCTTTTGGGGTCTGCAAGATTTACTCTTGTGGTAGAGGTTATAAGCTCATTATAGGCGCACATGTATAAAAGCTGTGCTCGGTATTTTTCATAGACACCATGCTCTTTGTAATAGTTCAGCACCATATCGCAGACTGTCAGCATTTCGGTGTTGCGGCTTAGATTTTTGTTATTTGTGATAGAACCGGAACGTTGGAGATAGTAGTAAAATACTTTGTTTATGTGAATTATTTTTTCGGCGTTAAGGTACAGGCATGGGCTTGTAGCCAAATCCTCAAACCACAGTCTGCCGGGATAACTTATTTTGCTTTCGGTGAACAGGCTGCGCCGCCAGATTTTATTGCAGGCGCATGGGGGAGAGAACAAAAGCTCGGGAAATTCGCAGAATGTGAACATTCCTTCTCTCTCGCAGCCTTTTATACGTGGCAACTCGCGCCCAAGCTCCGTGACAGGGGCAAAATCAAAAATGCCGATGTCGAAGCCTTTTTCGGTTTCCGTTAGCATTTCAGGCACTGCGTTATCCGCAAGCCAGTCATCACTGTCCAAAAACTGCACATATTCGCCCTGACTGACTTCAAGCCCTGCGTTTCTGGCACTGCCGAGGCCGCCGTTTTCCTTATCGATTACTTTTATAATCTCCGGGTACTTTTTTTCGTACTCTCTTGCTATTTTAGAGGATGAGTCCGTACTGCCGTCATTTACTGCGATTACTTCATAGCCTTTTAAATCGGGGTATATTACAGAATCGAGGCATTTGGCAAGATAGTTTTCTACGTCATATACGGGTATAATTATACTTAGTTTTTTCATATTAAAAGCCTCCGCGGTTATCTCAACCTATTGTAGCTAATAGCCCGCAATTTTTCAAGTATATAAAAAACTTGCCTATATACTGCGTTATGGTGTATAATAACCTGAAACATTATTATTAAAGCAGAATTTTTTTCGGAAATGGAGATAATAATGAGCAGAAAAAATACTACCGAAGATGAGCTTCCAAAGGAGCTCAGAGCAAGAAAAGAAATTTACGACTGGATACAGTGCCTTATAACTGCGCTTATAATATGCGTGGTGCTTTTCGTGTTCTTTATAAGAGTTATTGACGTATCCGGTACTTCAATGAATCCTACACTCAGCAACGGCGACAAGATGCTGGTTTCAAATGTTTTCTATAAACCGCATCAGGGCGACGTGATAGTTTTCAAGAAAGACAGCTATGATCCCGATAAGGCTCTGGTAAAGCGTGTTATTGCCACCGAGGGTCAGGAGGTTAACATTAACTTCGAACAGGGCATAGTTTACGTTGACGGTGAACCGCTGGAAGAAGATTATATAAATGAGCTTACTCATACCAAAATCGATTTTATCGGCCCTAAAGAGGTTCCTGATGGCTGCGTTTTCGTAATGGGCGATAACCGCAACATGTCAACCGACAGCCGTGACGCAGATATAGGCATGGTGGACAGCCGACTTATTCTGGGACGTGCTTACGCAGTAATATTCCCTATAAATCATATAGGATGGATCAGATGATGAACAGCGGATTTGAAAAAATGAATATCCAGTGGTTCCCCGGCCATATGACCAAGGCACAGCGCATGATCGAGGATAATATTAAAATGGTTGATGCGGTGTGCGAGCTTCTGGACGCCAGAATTCCTTATTCAAGCCGTAACCCGGATATAGACAGACTTTCCGGCGATAAGCCCAGGCTTATTATCTTAAACCGTGTTGACCTTGCCGACCCTGCAGTTACTGCCCGCTGGAAAAAGCATTTTGAAGCTCAGGGCTTTATGGTTCTGGAAACCGATGCAAAAACCGGAAAGGGCGTAAAGAGCTTTGTACCTGCGGTTCGCAGCCTTTTAAGCGAAAAGCTAAAGGAGCTCGAGGCAAAGGGACAGGTCGGCAGACCGCTCAGAATTATGATTCTGGGTATTCCCAACGTGGGCAAGTCTACATTTATAAATAAGGTGGCAGGAAGAAAAGCCGCTATTGCAGGGGATAAGCCCGGTGTTACAAGAGGCAAGCAGTGGATTAACATCGGCACCGGCCTTGAGCTTCTGGATACCCCCGGTATTCTCTGGCCTAAGTTTGAGAGCCAGGAAGTCGGCGAAATGCTGGCTATCACAAACGCCATAAAGGCGGATGTACTGGATAAGGAAATTCTGGGCGCGAACTTTATGCTGAGAATGTGCCAGATGTACCCTGAGGCAGTTGAAGCCCGCTATAAATTTAAACCCGACCTCAGCATGAACGGTTTCGAACTTCTGGAGCAGGCTGCAAAAAAGCGTGGATTTCTCGTATCCCGCGGAGAATATGACATTGAGCGCATGGCAAACACCCTTTTAGGTGAGTACCATGACGGCAAGCTGGGCCGCATAAGTCTGGAGGTTCCCGATGTCTGAGCTCTGGGATTATGAAAATGAAATCTATGCCGAAGGCTTTGAGACCATATGCGGGGTAGATGAAGCAGGCAGAGGTCCCCTTGCAGGGATGGTCTGCGCAGCGGCGGTAATACTGCCCAGAAACATTGAGATACCCGGTCTTAACGACTCTAAAAAGCTCTCCGAAAAAAAGCGTGAGAGCCTTTCTGAGCTTATAAAGGAAAGCGCCCTGAGCTATGGAATTGCTTTTGCCTCTGTGGAGGAGATAGAGGAGCTGAATATTTTAAATGCAACCTATCTTGCTATGAACAGAGCCATAGAGCAGCTGAGCATTAAGCCGGAGCTTGCCTTGATAGACGGCAACAGAAACACCGGAATAAAATATGAAAGCCGGTGCGTTGTAAAGGGAGATGCCAGATGCGCCGATATTGCTGCGGCTTCAATCCTTGCAAAGGTGAGCCGTGACAGGCTTATGTATGAAATGGCGGAAAAATATCCCCAGTACCACTTCGATAAGCACAAGGGCTACGGGACAAAGCTTCACTATGAAGCTATTCGGGAGTTCGGCCCCTGTCCCATACACAGAAAAAGCTTTTTGAAGAAAATGCATTGATGGATAAGAATAATCTCGGTTCATGGGGTGAACAGCAGGCCGCCCGCTATCTCCGGAGACGGGGATATGCAATTCTCGATATGAACTACCGATGCCGTTTCGGTGAGATAGATGTAATAGCTAAAAAGCGTAAATTTATTGTTTTCGTAGAAGTTAAGCTGAGAAAGAATGACCGCTTTGCCGAGGCCAGAGAGTTTGTGACAAGAGCAAAGCAGGAGAGAATTATCTCCACTGCCGGTCTCTGGCTTATGGAAAACGAAACAGAGTTGCAGCCCCGCTTTGACGTTATTGAAATTTACGCACCGGAGGGACAGAAAGGCAAAATTAAAATAGAACACATTGAAAATGCCTTTGAGTAGTTATGTAAACCGGGCTGAACCCGGCTTTCTCAGCAGGTGCCTCTGGGGCAGAAGGTGGAGCAGTAGGTTTCACCCTTGGTTACGGCATTGCTGTTGTGAACGCTGATGTTGTCTGCTGCGCAGTGGCAGTCGTTGGTGTTGTACTTACAGTTAGTTACGTCACAGCCAACATGTGCAATGGTCTGGCCGCATTTGCATTTTTCACTCATAGTTATAGCCTCCATTTCTTTTTAATGCTCAGATATTTTCTGTTTTTTATTTACTTTTATACATTGGGAGCTTTTTAAATTTATGGCATTATATACGATAGGAGACCTGCATTTGTCTCTGGACTCTGATAAGCCTATGGACATTTTCGGAGATAAATGGAAAAATCACGCAGAAAAGCTGAAAAAGAATTTCGCGTCACTGAATGAGGATGACGTGACGGTTCTCTGCGGGGATTTGAGCTGGGGAATGAGCCTTGAAGGTTCGCTTAAGGACTTCCTCTTTATAAATGAATTACCGGGAAAGAAAATAATTTTGAAAGGCAACCACGATTACTGGTGGAACACCGTTTCAAAAACAAAATCCTTTTTCGCCCAGAACGGCATAGATACCATAGAAATACTTCACAATAACTGCTTCTTTTATAATGATTATGCCATATGCGGCACCCGGGGCTGGTTTTATGAGGAGGAAAAGGGCATAGAGCATGACAAGAAAATCATGAACCGTGAAATAATGCGCCTTGAGACTTCCCTCAAAGCGGCAGGGGACAAAAAGAAGCTGGTCTTTCTCCATTATCCCCCGATTTATCAGCATTACAGATGCGAGGAAATCCTTGAGCTGCTTAAAAAATACGAGGTTCGACTCTGCATTTACGGTCATATTCACGGCAAGGGCTGCTCCTACGCCTTCAATAATTGGTATGGCGGAACAGAATTCAAGCTGGTTTCCGCTGATTTTATAGATTTTTGCCCGATAAAACTCCAAGATTAGAGCTTTGTTAAAGATTTTTTCATTGATTTTATAGAATAAATCTGATATCATGTCAAAGTGCGTGTCAGCCACATATAGAGGAGGAAACAATCATGATTGTCAAGAATGTAGAAAAGAAAGAAAATAACATTGCCCAGTTCCAGGTAGAGTCTGACAAGGCCGAGTTCGAGGCTGCTGTCAACGGCGCTTATCTCAAGAACAAGAAAAATATATATATTCCCGGTTTCCGCAAAGGCAAAGCTCCCAGAGCTGTTATCGAAGGTATGTACGGCGTAGAAGTATTCTACGAGGATGCTATGGACGAGCTGGCTCCTCAGGCTTTTGAGTTCGGTCTCAAAGAGAACGAGCTGAGAATTGTAGGCGCTCCTTCCATTGTTGATGTAAACGTCAGCGATGAAAAGACCGTTTCCTATACCTTCTCCGTCAACCTTTACCCCGAAGTAACTCTCGGCCAGTACAAGGGCATCGAGGCTCCCAAGGCTAAGAAGGAAGTTACCGACGAGGACGTTCATGCAGAAATCGAGAGCGCACGCAAGCGCAACGCTCGTATGGTTGGTGTTGAAGGACGTTCCGCACAGATGGGCGATACCGCTAACATCGACTTCGACGGATACCTTGACGGTGTTCCCTTTGAAGGAGGTAAGGCAGAGGATTATAACCTCGAGCTTGGTTCCCAGAGCTTTGTTCCCGGCTTCGAGGAGCAGGTCTGCGGCATGAACATCGGCGAAGAGAAGGATCTCAACATCACCTTCCCCGAAGAGTACACCCCCGAGCTTGCCGGCAAGGAGGTTGTATTCAAGGTAAAACTTAACGACCTGAGCGTTTCCGAGCTTCCCGAGCTGGATGACGAGTTCGTTAAGGATGTTTCCGAGTACGACACTCTGGATGAGTACACTGCAAGCGTCCGCGAGGACATTCAGAAGCAGTACGACGAGCAGGCTGAGAGCCAGTTCCGTTCCGATGTTATGACCAAGGCATGCGAGAACATGCAGGTTGAGATTCCCGACGTTATGGTAGACGACAAGCTTGAGGAGATTATCCGCAGCTACGCCGCCAACTTCGGCATGACCGACCACAGCGTTCCCATGGAGAAGCTCACTGAGATGATGGGTCTCAGCGAAGAGGTCATCAACATGTCCATCCGTCCCGGTGCTCTGATGCAGGTCAAGGGCGACCTTCTTATCGAGGCTATCATCAAGGCAGAGAACCTTGAGGTTACCGACGAGGAGAAGGAAGAGTACATCAACAAGATGGCTGAGAGCGTAAACGCAAAGCCCGAGGAAGTCAAGGAGTACTTCGGCGATGCATTCATCACCTCCGAAAAGCTCAAGGAGAAAGCCACTGCCCTTATGTTTGACACCGCTGTTGCTACCGAACCCAAAGAAGAGGAAAAGGCTGAATAATTTAGCGGGAATAAGGATATGCTCTCTTGGATAAGGATAATTTAAAGGAGAGTTTAATAAAATGAGTTTAGTACCTTATGTCGTAGAACAGACCAGCCGCGGAGAGCGTTCATATGATATTTTCTCCAGACTTTTAAATGACCGTATAGTCATGCTGTCTGAGGAAGTCAATGACACCACCGCAAGTCTTATTGTGGCACAGCTTCTTTATCTGGAAGCTCAGGACCCCGATAAGGACATACAGTTTTATATCAACAGTCCCGGCGGAAGCGTCACCTCCGGTCTCGCAATATACGATACCATGCAGTATATAAAGCCTGACGTTTCCACTATCTGTATCGGAATGGCAGCCTCTATGGGAGCATTCCTGCTATCCTCCGGCGCCAAGGGCAAGCGTATTGCACTTCCCAATTCTGAAATCATGATCCACCAGCCCTCCGGCGGCAGCCAGGGTCAGTGCACCGATATTCAGATTCAGGCCGAGCAGATTCTGAAGATAAAGAAACAGCTGAATGGAATTCTGGCAGAAAATACCGGAAAGTCCATAGAGCAGATTGAGCGCGACTGCGAGCGTGACCATTTCATGACCGCAGCCGAAGCTCAGGAATACGGCCTTATAGATAAGGTTATCTACAAGCGCTGATAAATGGTTTTTATGGGGGAACGGAAGTTCCCCCATAGTTTTAAAACGCCGTAAAAAACGGTAAAGGCTATGACACAGGAGTGTCAGGCCGGAGGAAAGCTCTGTCCTCCGGCGGAATGGAGAATAAGATGGCAAAAAATGATGATAGAAGAAGTATAAGATGTTCTTTCTGCGGCAAGCCCCAGTCCGCCGCAAACAGACTGATTGCCGGCAACGGAAGCTATATTTGCGACGAATGTGTTCGCATGTGCATGAGCATAATTGAGGAACTGCCTGCACCTACCCATGCTCTTGAGGGGCAGGACGGACTGCCTTTGATTTTCGAAAAGCTCCCCAAGCCCATGCAGATTAAAGAAAAACTTGATGAGTATATAATCGGTCAGGACAGAGCAAAAATTGTCCTTGCCGTTGCTGTATATAACCACTATAAGCGTATTCTCCACGAAAGCGATAATGATGTGGAGCTTCAGAAGAGCAACATTCTGCTCATAGGCCCCACAGGCAGCGGTAAGACTCTCTTTGCCCAGACTCTTGCCAAAATGCTGGATGTTCCCTTTGCTATTGCCGATGCTACCACTATAACCGAGGCCGGTTATGTAGGTGAGGACGTTGAAAACGTTATTTTGAAGCTTCTGCAGGCTGCAGACTTTGATGTGGAGAGAGCCGAAAAGGGCATAATTTATATTGATGAAATCGACAAGATCGCACGCAAGAGCGAGAATACATCCATTACAAGAGATGTATCCGGCGAAGGTGTTCAGCAGGCACTTTTAAAGCTGCTTGAAGGTACTGTTGCAAACGTTCCTCCTCAGGGCGGACGCAAGCATCCCCAGCAGGAGTTTATACATGTTGACACAAGCAACATTCTCTTTATCTGCGGCGGTGCTTTTGACGGTCTTAATAAAATAATAGAGAGACGCACCACTAAAAAGACTATGGGCTTTGGTGCAGATATTCAGAGCAGCAGTGAGAAGGACGTGGGCGAAATCCTCGCTCAGGTTCAGCAGCATGACCTTTTAAAGTTCGGCATAATTCCCGAGCTTATCGGCCGTCTGCCCGTTGTTGCAGCTCTTGACTCCCTCAAGAGAGATGATCTGGTAAGAATTCTTACCGAACCTAAAAATGCTATGGCAAAGCAGTATAAGACTCTGCTTTCTTATGACGATGTTGAGCTTGAATTTGAACCCGAAGCTCTTGAAGCCATTGCTGACAAGGCAATAGAAATGAAGATAGGCGCAAGAGGACTCCGCAGCGTAATGGAAGGTGTTATGACCAATGTCATGTACAGCACTCCTTCCGATAAGACCATAGAAAAAGTGATAATTACCGCCGAGAGCGTTAAAGAGGGCATTGAGCCTCAGGTCATTCATAAGGCTCAGTGATTTGCCCTGATAACTCCGGAAAGGAGAACGATATGAACGAACTTGAAAATGAAATTATCCGGATACCGCTGCTTGCCCTTCGCGGGCTCAGCGTGTTTCCCGGAATGCTTTTAACCTTTGACGTGGAGCGTCAGGCTTCAATAGGGGCACTTGATATGGCCTCAAAGGCTGACCAGCTTATTTTCCTTGCTACTCAGAAGGATCTGACAGCTGACATGCCTGAGGAAGATGACATCTACCATGTAGGTACTGTCTGCCGCATCCGCCAGCAGCTCCGTCAGCCCAAGGGCAATGTCTGCCGTATAATGGTGGAGGGACTTTACAGAGCGGAAGCTCTCGCTATCGATACCGACCCCAAGGGCTATATTGCCGATGCTGCAAGGCTTTATGACAAGGAAGAACGGGTGAGCGAGGCAAAAATGGAGGCTCTTATCCGTAACTGCATGAGCCTTTTTGAAGAATATCTGCGCTTAAACCCCGAAGTTGTTACAGAGCAGATTTTAAACGTGCTTGCAAATCCCGAGCCGGCTTTTGTTTCCGACTACATTTCCCAGCATGTCCACTTCAATATTGACGATAAACAGAGACTTCTTGAGTGCCTGTATCCCAGCCGCCGTCTGGCGCTGCTTGCAAAGCTCCTTACAACAGAGCTCAATATAATGAATCTGGAAAAGGAACTGAGCGAAGCAACTCAGGAACAGCTTAACCAGAACCAGCGTGAGTATTATCTCAGAGAAGAAATGAAGATAATACAGGCAGAACTGGGTGAGGACGGACTTACAGATGACATCGGTGAGTATTGCGAGCGCATTAACGCCCTGCCAGCTGACGATGAAATTAAAGAGAAGCTTTTAAAAGAGCTGAGCAGACTGCAGAAGCAGCCTTTCGGTTCATCCGAAGCTGCTGTTCTCAGGGGCTATCTTGACAGCTGTCTGGAACTTCCCTGGGGCAAATATACAGAAGAGACAAAAGATATTGCAAAGGCCAAAAAGATGCTGGATGAAGACCACTTCGGTCTTGAAAAGGTCAAAGAGAGAGTATTTCAGTACCTCTCTGTGCGCCAGCTTGCCCCTGATGTAAAGGGCGGACTTCTTTGCCTTGTAGGCCCTCCCGGGACCGGTAAAACAAGTATTGCAATGAGCATTGCAAGAGCTACCAACAGAAAGCTTGTGCGTGTTTCTCTGGGCGGCGTACATGATGAGGCTGAAATCAGAGGCCACAGAAAGACTTACATAGGCTCCATGCCCGGCCGTATCATGAACGGCATTATACAGGCCAAAAGCTGCAACCCCCTTATGGTTCTTGATGAAATAGACAAGCTTGGTTCCGACTACAAGGGAGACCCCGGTGCAGCACTGCTGGAGGCTCTGGATCCTGAGCAGAACAGCACTTTCAGAGATAATTTCCTTGAAATTCCCTTTGATTTATCAAGTGTATTCTTTGTGACCACCGCAAACTCTCTTGATACCATACCCAGAGCTCTGCTTGACCGTATGGAGATTATCGAGCTTTCAAGCTACACCGACGAGGAAAAGCTTCAGATAGCAAAGCACCACCTTCTTCCCAAGCAGCGGAAAAAGCACGGCCTTAAAGCAAATCAGCTCCGCATTTCAGACGAGGCTATAAAAGAGATGATTCGCTCTTACACAAGAGAATCCGGCGTCCGTCTTCTGGAGCGTGAGATTGCAGCAGTGTGCAGAAAGGCTGCCGGCGGCATTGCAGAGGAGAGGTTTAAGTCTCTGAGCCTTAAAGAAGGAAAGCTGGAAAGCGTTCTGGGACCTGCAAAGTATAAACCAAATCAGATCAGAGTAACTGACGAGGTGGGCCTTGTCCGCGGCCTTGCATATACAAGCGTAGGCGGCGAGGTACTGGATGTTGAGGTTGCAGTAGTCGAAGGCACAGGAAAGCTTATACTTACCGGTAATCTCGGCGATGTAATGAAAGAATCTGCTCAGGCAGCAGTTACATACATCCGAAGCCGCGCCCGCAAGCTGGGTATTGACCCTGATTTTTATAAGGAAAAGGATATTCACATACATTTCCCCGAGGGCGCAATTCCCAAGGACGGCCCCTCTGCCGGTATCACCGTTACCATTGCTCTTATCTCCGCCCTGACCGGAACACCGGTGAGAAGCGATATGGCAATGACAGGCGAAATTACCTTAAGAGGCAGAGTGCTGCCTATCGGCGGACTTCGTGAAAAGACCATGGCTGCGCTGAGAGCCGGCGTTAAGACTGTTATCATTCCCGCCGACAACGAAAGTGACCTTGAAGAAATCGACCAGACAGTGAGAGCAAAGCTGAACTTCGTTCCCACTGACCACGTTGACAAGGTTCTGGATGTAGCACTGAGAACTGATTTGGAAAATTCCATTTGCTGCACAACAAAAGTTCCTTCACAGACAGACCGCTGCGCTGTGAGACAGTAGGTGAAAAATGGCAACTTTAAATGTAAATAAGGCTGAGTTTATTAAATCCGCAGCCTCACCCTCCCAGTTTATTCAAAGCTCTATGCCCTGCATCGTTTTTGCAGGCAAATCAAACGTGGGTAAATCCTCGGTTATTAACCGTATGCTGAACCGGAAAAACTTTGCCAGAGTGGGAGCAAGCCCCGGAAAAACCATCCATGTGAACTATTTCCTTATAGACGGCAAGCTTTACCTTGTTGACCTGCCGGGCTACGGATACGCCAAGGTTTCCCAGAGCGAGAAACAGCGCTGGGGACGGCTTATGGAGGATTTCTTCGCAAAAGGCCAGATAAATCTGGGCGTAATGATTGTTGATGCAAGACATAAGCCCACAGCCGATGACGTGACTATGGCCGAGTGGTTCAAGGCCAGCGGCTCATCTATGGTTGTGGTTGCAAATAAACTGGATAAGCTCAAAAAGAGCGAGATTGAGGGCAATATGGAGAGAATCCGTGAGACCCTCCAGCTCCCCGAAGATGTTAAGCTTATTCCTTTTTCAGCAGAAAAGGGAATTGGCAGAGACAGCCTGATGAGCGAAATTCTTAATTTCATATGATTTTCAGGGCGATACGAAACTTTGCTTTGTATCGCCCTTGTATTTTTGATATAAATTTGTTAAAATGTAGCTTAAAGTGGGGTGGACAAAATAAGTACGTTACAATCTATATGGAACGGATTTGATTTCACATATCTTCTCAGTATTTTACTTGGCGTAATTCCGGCACTTCTGTGCATAACACTCCATGAAATGGGTCATGGCTACGTTGCCTGGCTTTTGGGTGATAATACTGCTAAGGAACAGGGGAGACTTACCCTGAACCCTTTAAAGCATATTGATATTCTCGGCCTTCTAATGATGATGATATTTCATGTGGGCTGGGCAAAGCCTGTGCCTGTAAATATGTTCAGGTTTAAAAATCCAAAACGGGATATGGCAATAACCGCTCTTGCAGGGCCGGTAGTAAATATACTCATTACAATACTGTTCCTGTTTTTGTTCGGCACACTGTATATTCCGCTGCAGGGCAGCGCAGTGGGTGTTTATATACTCCGGATGCTTGAGCTTACCGCAGATTTAAGCCTTGGCCTTGCAATCTTCAATCTTATACCCGTGCCGCCTCTGGACGGTTCCAAGGTGCTTTTATCCTGCCTGAGCAATGAAAATTACTATAAACTCATGCGCTATGAACGCTGGGGTATGCTTATTATGTTCGCACTGGTTGCAACAGGCGTTCTGGGCAGACCTCTTTCATGGCTTATAAATACAATTTACAGCGGCCTTTTCCCCATAGCAAACTGGGCCTGCAATTTAGTTTTAAAACTTTTTTATATTTGAGGTATAATGAAAAATCCGAATTTTCGCCTTGAAGGCGTAGTAAAAGGAAAAAATGAGCTTCAAGACTTTGAAGGTCCTCTGAGCCTCATTTTGATGCTGCTTTCTAAAAATAAAATAGAGATAAGAGATATAAGCATTTCGGATATTCTGGATCAGTACCTTGAATATCTGGACCAGATGCAGAGCATGGATCTGGAGATAGCCAGTGAATTTGTGCAGATGGCATCTCATCTGCTTTATATTAAGACAAAGACTTTGCTTGTAAATGATGAAGAAGAGGTCTCCGAACTTGAAGTCCTCATGGCTTCGCTGGAGCAGTTAAAATGCAAGGATCTGTTAGCATCCATTCAGCAGGTGCTGCCTGAAATGCAGGATGCAGCGGAAAAGGGTATGCTGTACTACTCTAAAATGCCGGAGCCGTTAAGACGGGAGGACCGGCAGTATGAGTATAAGCATGAGCCGGTAGAGCTTTTAAGGGCTATGTACAGCATGTATTCAAGGGGCAGCCGCCCCACAGAGAAGGAAGAAAATCTTCTCTCGGCGGTGCCGAAACGGATAATTTACTCCGTTAAGGATAAAAGCCGTGAAATTCTGCTGCGCCTCGGCAAAAAAGCCGAAACCCTGAATGAAATTTACTCTGAGTGTTCATCACGTTCGGAGCTTGTTGCAAGCTTTGTTGCGGTGCTTGAGCTGTGCAGTATGGGCAGTATTAAAATCAGCCGCCTTGAGGGCGACTATCAGCTGGAATTCGTCGGCGGAGATATGGACGAAATTCTGGAAAATATTTCTGAATAATTGGAGATAATATGATAGATATTTCTTCTGCTGTTGAGGCTATATTATTTGCCGCCGGGGACAGTGTTCCCATGGCGCGACTGTCACTTGTATTAAATACGAGCGAAAATGAGGTATTAAGAGTTGCCGAAGAACTTTCGGAAAAATACGAAAAAGAGCAGCGTGGTATTAGGCTTCTGAGACTGGACAATAAGCTTCAGCTGTGTTCGGCTCCCGAATATGCTCCCTTTATTATAAAAACACTGGAGCAGAGAAAACCGCCCATGCTTTCCAAACCTGCGCTGGAAACTCTGGCAATCGTTGCCTATTTCCAGCCTGTTACAAGAGCTTACATTGACCAGGTCAGAGGTGTTGACAGCGCCTACACCGTGTCAGTTTTAATTGAGAGGGGGCTTATAGAGCCCTGCGGCAAGCTTGATGTACCCGGCCGCCCCTCAATATTCAGAACAACGGATGTATTTTTACGCACTATGGGAATAAGCGAGCTGTCTCAGCTGCCGAAGCTCCCGGATATGACAAACGGAGAGGGAATGACAAAGCTCCAGAATGCCATAGATGAGCTGCAAAATGCCTCCGGCGGTCAGATGAGTATAACCGAGATAACAGGAGAAGGGATAAAGGAGTGATGTAATTGGTTGCGCTAATCATTATAGGCGTTATAGTTCTTTTGATTGCGCTGATAATGCTTATACCGGTAGGTGCGGATGTAGGTTACGAAAACGGTGAACTGCACATATCTGCAAAAGCCTGCGGCGTGCTGATGCCGCTTTATCCCAAGCCTCAGGAAGAGGAAAAGCCCGAAAAAGAGTCTAAGAAGAAGGCTAATAAGGCAAAAAAGAAAGCGGCAGAGAAGCCGAAAGAAGAAAAGCCTAAAAAAGACAGGCTGCCTATTGATATTACTAAATTCAGTAAAGAGGAAATGCTTGAGCTTGTAAAGGCAGGTCTCGGTGCCGTTGGAAAATTCGGGCGGAAGCTGAAGGTGGACAGATTTCTTCTCCACTATACAGCTGCCGGAAAAGACCCCTATAATACCGCTGTCACATTCGCTTACGTAAATGCTGCGCTTTCAAGTCTTGCACCTATATGCTCCCGGCGCTTCACCGTTAAGGATTGCAGCGTATGGACGGATGTAGATTTTACAGTAGATGAGATGAAGCTTGATCTGGGCCTTGCAATGAGCATAAGGATAGGCCAGATAATGGCGATAGTGCTGGCGGTAGGCTTTAAGATGCTTGGCATTTTGAAGAGAAATAAGGCCAGACTCAAAGCAGAGGCAGCAATGCCCACAGATGCAAACAAGGCTCCTGACGCGGGAGAAGCTGTTCCTGTAATTACAGAAAACTCAAATAAAGAAAACATACAGGCAGAGGAAAGGAAGGACTCAAATGGATAAAAACCCCATAGGCGAACTCATGCAGACCACCATGGAGAATGTAAAGAACATTCTTAAAGTGGATACAGTTGTAGGTGACCCCATATATACTCCTGATGGAATTACTCTCGTTCCCATTTCCAGAATCAGTGTAGGCTTCGGAGGCGGCGGAGTAGAATTCGGCGCTAAAAAGCCCGGTGATGATAAGCCCTACGGCGGCGGAAATGCTACCGGTGTGAAGATTGACCCCATTGGCTTCCTTGTCATTAAGGACGGCAGCGTGAGAATGGTTAACGTCACTCCTCCTGCCAGCAACACTGTTGACAGAATTATTGACCTTGTCCCTCAGGTCATGGACAGAGTAGACAGCTTTATTGAAAAACAGAAGGAAGAAAAACAGGGCTGATTTTTTAAAATAAGGAATTATTTTATTTTAAGCCGGAAATAATAATCACTGCCAAGACTGCCACCTGATGTGTGAAGCGATTTCATACCTCAGGCGGCTTAAAAAAGGTGGTGCTTATTATTAAAAGACTTTGTGCGTTTATCCTTGCACTTGCACTGGCAGTTTTAAATTGCGGTTCTGCGTTTGCAGATAATGAGCCGGATATAAGCGCTGAAAAAGCAATTTTAATCCATGAGGACGGGGAAATCCTCTTTAATAAGAAAGCGGATAAACGTTCTCTTATTGCAAGTACAACTAAAATAATGACTGCAATTATTGCCATTGAAAACTGCGAGCTTTTCGAGGTCGTAGATATTAAAGGGGAGTACTGCGGTCTTGAAGGCTCCTCCATGTACCTTAAAGAGGGCGAAAAGTATACGGTTGAGGAACTTTTGAAGGGGCTTATGCTGGTGTCGGGAAACGATGCTGCAATGGCTCTTGCCTGCCATACTGCAAAGAGCGAAAAAGAGTTTGTGAAGCTTATGAATAAAAAGGCTTCCGAACTGGGTATGACAGACACCCACTATGAAAATCCCCACGGGCTTGACGCAAAGCGGCACTATTCAAGTGCATCAGACCTTGCAAAGCTTATGGCCTACTGCATGAAAAATGAAACCTTTGCGGAAATTACCGCTATGGGCAGTACGCAGATTGGGGAGCAGACTTTTATTAACCACAATAAGCTTTTGAAGCTGTGTAAGGGCTGCATCGGCGGTAAAACCGGCTTTACCGAGGCTGCGGGCAGATGCCTTGTGAGCTGCTGCGAGAGAAACGGAACGAGACTTATATGTGTCACATTGAAAGCAACGGATGACTGGAACGACCATATAAAGCTTTATAACCGGGCGTTTGAGCTGTATTCAAAACGAAATATCAGCGAAAATATATCTTTTACCGTGCCCGTTATATCCGGCGATGCGGAAACTGCCTTTGTACTTCCCAAAGAGTATATGGCGTTCCTGCCGCTGAGTGGGAAAATAAGCTATAAGGCTGAAATGCCGTCCTTTGTGTTTGCACCGATTCAGGCAGGGGACAGGGCCGGAAAGCTAAAACTATACTGCGATGATAAGCTCATCGGAGAAGCAGAACTTTATTACAGGGACAGTATTATGCCTGCCCTGTGAGCAATTTTAATAAACGGAGGCCAGAATATGGCTGAAAGGCTTCAAAAAATAATATCTGCGTCCGGCCTTATGTCAAGGCGTGCGGCTGAGGACTGCATAGCCGCCGGCAGAGTTACCGTAAACGGTGAAACTGCCGCTATGGGACAGAAAGCGGACCCTGAAAAGGACAGAATACTTGTTGACGGCAGGGCATTGCCCTCCGGCGGCGAGAAGCTGTACATAATGCTGAATAAACCCCGGGGGTATGTAACCACCCTTAAAGACGAAAAGGGCAGGAAAAACGTCACTCAGCTGGTTTCTGAGCCGGGCGAGCGGGTATACCCGGTGGGAAGGCTTGACATGTATTCGGAAGGCCTTTTAATAATGACAAATGACGGGGACTTTGCAAATACTCTTATGCACCCCTCCCATAACATAAAAAAAACATATTATACATGGGTGACAGGGCAGGATATAGGCCCTAAAATCGAGTATCTCCGTGAGCCTATGATTATAGATGACTATACGATCAGACCGGCTGAGGTGGAGCTTATGGATGTTTTCCCCGGCGGGGCAGTGCTTGAAATATCCATATTTGAAGGCAGAAACCGGCAGGTCAGAAAAATGTGTGCTCAGGCAGGGCTTAAAGTCACAAAGCTTTGCCGCGTGAGCGAAGGCCCCATTGAGTTGGGTGACCTTAAATGCGGCAAGTGGCGCCGCCTGACGGAACAGGAAATAAAGCTTATAAAAGATGAATACTGAAAATGATGTATTATTAAAGCTCTCTTCCACTATACCGAACTTATCTAAAAGACAGAAAAAACTGGCTCTTTTCATATGTAAAAACTGCGACAGAGCAGCTTTTATGACGGCTTCCATGCTGGCAAGGGAAGTGGGGGTAAGTGAGTCAACGGTTGTGCGTTTTGCAGGTGAGCTTGGCTATGATGGCTACCCGGAGCTGAGAAAGGCTTTGCAGCATGTATTAAGGGAGCGGCTTGAACGTACAAAGCGCCCCTGCAACTTGGAAAAGCTGAGCCTCAGCGGAGAAAAATTCCTTAAATATTTAAATTCCGATGCCCATAATATAAAGCTCTGTGCCAACGAAGAAAACATGAAAAACTTTGAGCGCCTTGAGGAGCTTATAAGAGAGTGCTCTGAGATTTATATTTTAGGCTATGACGGTCTGTGGCCGCTGGCGGAATACCTTGAAAACGGCCTGAGACATATTAGAAAAGCCGTAAGGGCTATGCGCGAGGATGAGCTTGAATTTTTGCCGGGCATGGAAAATAATTCTCTTATGATAGTGTTGAGCAGCGGTAGAAAAAGCCCATACCGTATGGCTGTGAGCCGCTATGTAAGGGAAAACGGCGGAACCGTTGCCCACATTTCAAGCTCGGAAACCAATTCGGCAGTTAACTACGCCGATCTTGCCATATATACCGAAAACAGCGTGGGTGTTATGAGCGTTATAAGAGCGCTGACTGCCCGGCCGAAAGAGGAAAAAATCATAGATAAAAATATAGCGGAGAGTGAAAATCTCCGCATGGAGTATAAAGAAAATGAACAGTAACACAGATCTGGTGGTAATAGGCGGCGGTGCAGCCGGCCTTATGTGCGCCATTACAGCAGCGGAGCGTGGAGCTCGTGTAACTCTGCTGGACCCTAATAAAAAATTAGGCAGAAAGGTGCGTATTACGGGAAAAGGCCGCTGCAATGTCACAAATAACTGCGACATTAAGGGCTTTATGGACAACATCCCCTCTAACGGACGTTTCCTGTACAGCGCCTTAAACAGACTCAGCCCCACCGACACTATGGAGTTTTTTGAAAGCCGTGGGCTTAAGCTTAAAACAGAGCGCGGAAATCGGGTTTTTCCCGTGTCTGATAATGCAAACGATGTGGCGGATCTTCTGGTGCGGCAGTGTGAAAAATTCGGCGTAAAAGTCGTACATACTACCGCCAAACGTATTTTAACCGAAGACGGCGCCGTTTCCGCCGTTGAAACCGGCGAGGGTATAATTAAGTGCAGAGCCGCTGCCGTATGTACCGGCGGCATGAGCTATCCGCTGACCGGCTCAAAAGGCGACGGATATAAATTTGCAAGAGAGTTCGGGCACAATATAATTGAACCCAGAGCTTCCCTTGTACCCCTTGAAAGTGACGATGATTACTGCGCTGAGATGCAGGGCTTTTCTCTGAGAAATGTTACCTTGTCTCTCTACGAAAATGATAAGCTTATATACAAAGAGCTGGGCGAACTGCTTTTCACGCATTTCGGCCTCTCAGGCCCTCTGGTGCTTTCTGCCAGCTCCCATATGAGAAATATGGGTAAGGCCAGATATTCGCTTAAAATTGATTTGAAGCCTGCTCTGGACGAAAAGAAGCTGGATACCCGCATACTGAGAGACTTTGAGCTGTTTTCCAACCGTGAGTTTAAAAATGCCCTTGATAAGCTGGCGGGAAAAACAATGATACCCGTGCTTATAAAGCTCTCCGGCATATCTCCCGACCAGAAGGTAAATACCATTACCCATGAGCAGAGAATGAAGCTTGTGAAGCTGTTTAAGGAATTCCCTGTTTCAATATCCGGCACACGCCCCATTGATGAGGCTATCGTTACCTCAGGCGGCGTTGATACAAAAGAAGTTAACCCCAGAACCATGGAGTCAAAGCTTGCAGCTGGTTTGTACTTTGCAGGCGAGGTTTTGAACCTTGACGGCTATACAGGCGGATATAATTTACAGATCGCATGGTCAACAGGTTTTGCAGCCGGAAAATCTGTGTTAAAGGATGAAATATAATGAAAGAATTCTATTCAATCGCCGTTGACGGTCCCTCCGGTGCAGGAAAGAGCAGTCTTGCAAGACGCTGCGCCGCCGCATTCGGATTTATTTACGTTGATACAGGAGCTATTTACCGCAGTGTAGGCCTTGCCGCATACAGAAAGGGCATAGACAGAAAAGACCCAGAGGCCGTTGCCGCAATGCTGCCGGAGCTCCGGATTAACATGGCATACGACGAAAAAGGCGAGCAGCGCATGTACTTAAACGGCGAGGATGTTTCGAGAGAAATCAGACAGCCCCACATATCTCTCTGTGCCTCCGAAATTTCCGCGATTCCTCAGGTGAGAGCATACCTGCTGGAAATGCAGAGAAAATTTGCAAGAGAAAATAACGTTATAATGGACGGCCGTGATATCGGAACAGTTGTTCTCCCCGATGCACAGCTCAAAATCTTCCTTACCGCCAGCCCTGAAGCCAGAGCACAGCGCAGGATGCTGGAGCTTAAGGAAAAGGGCATGGAGCAGAGCTATGAGACCGTACTTGAAGAAATCATTGAGCGGGACAGACAGGACACTCAGCGTGAGACTGCACCTTTAAGAGAGGCGGAAGATGCTGTGAGAGTGGATACAAGCGATATTAACTTCGAGGAAAGCTTCAAGCTGCTCTGCAGCGTTATAAGTGAAAAGCTCCATATAGAAAAGGCGGAGGATAAGAAATGAGAGAACTCAAGGTTGCAGAAAGCGCCGGATTCTGCTTTGGAGTAAAGCGTTCTGTGGATATGGCAGAAAAGCTTCTGAGCGAAGAGGGCAAATGTGCATGTCTTGGTGAGCTTATACATAATGAGGATGTAGTGGCGGAACTGGAGAAAAAAGGTCTCAGAGTAATTCATTCCCCTCAGGAGGCCCAAGAAGGTGAGCATGTTCTGCTCAGAGCACACGGTGTGCCCAAAATCGCATGTGATGAGCTGGAGAAAAAGGGGGCTGTCGTTATCGATGCCACCTGCCCCAAGGTCAAGTTTATACATAAGATAGTGAGCAAAGCTCAGGCCGCCGGCCGCTTTGTAATCATTATAGGAATGAAGAAGCATCCTGAGGTTGAGGCTATATGCGGCTGGTGCGGAGAGCATAAAGTCATTGAAAATCCTGAGGAAATGGAAGAATTCTTCGCTTTGAACCCTGAAATTAGGGAAAAAGCAATAAGTGTTGTGGTACAAACCACCCAAACACATACTAAATTTACCGAATATTGCAATATCATAAAAAAAAGATGTACAAATCCGGAAATATCTGATACAATATGTCTTGCTACGTTCACGCGACAGGCAGAGGCTGAGGCTTTAGCGAAAGAATGCGACGCTATGGTGGTGATAGGTGGTAAACACAGCGCCAACAGTCAGCATTTAGCGCAGATATGTATGGAGCATTGCGATAACGTTCAGTTTATTGAGAGAACCTCGGAACTGGATGTAGACAGGCTTAAAACTGCACAGTGCGTCGGATTAACAGCCGGAGCATCAACTCCCGCGTGGATAATTAAGGAGGTAAGAAACAAAATGAGCGACGAAATCAAAGTAGAAGAATCCGCAGTTGAGAAGGAAATGTCCTTCGATGAAATGCTGGAGGAGACTCTCAAACCCATATATAATGGAGACAAGGTAACCGGTACCGTTGTGGCCATCACTGAGAAGGAAATCAGTGTTGATCTGGGCACTAAGTATTCCGGTTTTATTCCCACTACCGAGTTTACCGATGATGGAATAAAGGTTGAGGATGTTGTTAAGGTCGGCGACAGCATTGAGGCTGTTGTTATAAGAGTAAGCGATGTTGACGGCACCGCACAGCTTTCCAAGAAGCGTCTTGACGCTGCCAAGATCTGGGCAGACGTTGAAGAGGCTGTCGAGGACGGCAGAGTCATGGAAGGCATCGTAACTGAGGTTAACAAGGGCGGCGTTGTCGTTTCTGTTAGGGGTGTTCGTGTATTCGTTCCCGCTTCTCAGACCGATCTGCCCCGTGAGGCAGAGCTGTCTCAGCTGGTTAAGAAGCCCGTTCGTCTCAAGATCACTGAGGTCAACAAGGCTCGCAAGCGCGTTGTAGGTTCTATCCGCCGCGTTGCACAGGCTGAGCGCCGCGCACGTATCGAGGAGATCTGGAACAGCATCGAGATCGGCAAGCACTACCATGGTACTGTTAAGTCCCTGACCAGCTATGGCGCATTCGTAGACATCGGCGGCATCGACGGTATGGTTCACGTTTCCGAGCTGAGCTGGGGCCGTATCCACAATCCTGCTGAGGTTGTTTCCGTCGGCGATCAGATCGAAGTTTACGTCATCAACTTCGACCGCGAGAAGCGCAAAATCTCTCTCGGCTACAAGGATCCCAACGCAAATCCCTGGGAGATGTTCATGAACCAGTACTCCGTCGGCTCTGTTGCCAAGGTTACTGTTGTTAAGCTCATGCCCTTCGGCGCATTTGCAGAAGTTCTCCCCGGTGTTGACGGTCTGATCCACATCAGCCAGATTGCTAACCGCCGCATCGGCAAGCCCGAGGATGTTCTCACTGTCGGTGATGTAGTTGATGCAAAGATCACTGCTATCGACGAGGACAAGCACAAGATCTCCCTCTCCATCCGTGCTCTTGCTGAGCCCGAACCCGCTCCCGTACAGGAGGTTGAGGAAGAGGAGTACGTAGAGCCCGTCCACAGCAACGGTGAGGATGCTCTTGTATACGAGATTTCCGCAGACGGCACTGCTTCCGGCTTTGCTCCTGAGGAAGGCTGATTTAAAACAGTCTCAACAGTCTCACTCAACACTCTGTAAAGAACTGGGAAGCTCTTACAGGCAACTGAAACAGTAAAAGACTCCGGTCATTTTTGACCGGAGTCTTTTTTAATTGTCGCTAAAGCCACAACTAAAAAATGGGACGCATAATGCGTCCCGTTTAAATTTATATCTTATTTTGCTATTTTTTCAAGCTTGGCATTGAGCCACACCAGAACATCATTATAAACCAGTTCGTGGTTATCCTCGTTTAAGATCTCATGTCTCATTCCGGGATAAAGCTTGATTGTAACATCCTGAATACCGGCCTTGCAGAAAGCCTTATATGCTCTCTCTACACCCTTGCCGTATTCACCCACAGGGTCATCCTGACCGGCAATAAAGAATATGGGCTGAGTTTTGCTCATGGCATCAATGTTTTTCTGGTTGATGATGTACAGCACACCGCCCATCATGTCTCTGAAAACGCCGGCATTGGGAATAAATCCGCAGAGAGGGTCGGCAACATATTTGTTTACCGTTTCATAGCTTGCGCATACCCAGTCAGACTCGGTCATGGGGTAGGGAATTCGTTTGTTGAAGCCTGCAAAGCCAACATCATTCAAAAGCTTGCCGTTTGCTCTGGGGCCTTTGGCTTTGACGACAGACTGAGCCAGACCGTAGCCGAAAAGGGCTTTGGGAGTCAGCATCTGCTCAGTGCCGCAGATAATGGCTGCGTCATATTTGTCAGGGTTCTTTATGATATAGTGGCGGGTGAGAAAGCTGCCCATGCTGTGACCGAAGAAAATATAGGGCAGGTCGGGATAATCCTCTCTTATAATATTTCTCAGCTGGTCAATGTCCTTTAAAACATAGCTCCAGCCGTCTTTCTCGGCAAAGAAACCTTTATCTTCCGGACGCTCAATGGATTTCCCGTGTCCTAAGTGATCCTCGCCAACTACTACGAAGCCGTTGTTAGCCAGAAAATTCATGAAATCGTCATAGCGCTCGATGTATTCCGCAATACCGTGATTTATCTGGACAATAGCTATGGGCTTACCGTCGGGTATGCACTTTCGGGCGTGAATTCGGTTGACACCGGTAGAAGATTGGAAATAAATATCTTCAAAGCTTGGCATAGAAAAATCCTCCCTGATGTGTTATAATTAAATCCTTAATAGGATTTTAACCTTAAAACCAATTTTAGTCAATGACAGCCGAGGAAAATTCAGGCAGAATGAGGTAAATGTATGGAAAATGTATTAGTTGTAAGAACAGAGAAGCTTAAAAAATATATTCAGGGCATAGACGGCATGGTTGATACCGACCGTGAAGCTCTGGTTGATACCATTATAAATGAGCATGAATTTATCCCCCGACCTGATGCGGAGGCAGACTCATTATATAAGCAGATTATTCCCTATGTTGTTTTGAGACAGGGAGATAAAATCTTCACCACCCGCAGACTTAATAAGGGGGGCGAAGCAAGACTTCACGGCAAGGTCTCAATCGGTATCGGCGGACACATAAATCCCATTGACGAAACCGAAAAGGAAAAGGTGCTTATGCGCGGCCTTGAGCGAGAGCTTGACGAAGAGGTTTACATAGAAAAGCGGGGAGAGCTTAAGCCTGTCGGTGTTATAAATAACGACTCCAACGATGTTGGCAGCGTTCATCTTGGCCTTTGCTTTACCATGGAGGTTCAAGGCAAAGTTATGGTAAAGGAAACCGAAAAGCTTGAGGGCCTGTGGCTCACAATCCCTGAGCTTATGGAACACTGGGACAACATGGAAGAATGGACTCAGATTGCAATTAACGCAATTAAATAATAAAAAATGTACGGTATGAATTCATACCGTACATTTT
>RCNI01000292.1_pt1 | contig 32785 bp, 36 predicted proteins | sample 2041151 | NCBI WGS metagenome assembly RCNI01 (sample SAMN09708214, study PRJNA481090) | feces metagenome | isolation source: feces | place: Antarctica: Albino Rookery
CTTTCTGTAATCCTGCGGCTTTTCTGCTTCTTCCGGCGTGCCGGCTTCTTCTTTGAAGTATTGTCTTTGTGCTTTATCCAGAAGAACACCTGTTTTCCTTTTACCAGCAGCTTCTATCACCCAAGTCCTTTTTACCATATCAAAGTCAAAAAGCCCAGCATTTGCTGCACCTTTTTCGACAGACTGAAACCTATCACGAAAGTGATAGGTTTTTATTTTTTCAGCAGCCGGGGCTGCGGTTTAAAAGCTCTTTCCGCCTTTTCCAGTCCGGCATCAGCTTTGTCATAAGGGCGTGGAAGTTCTCGGAGTGGTTCGGGTGTATAAAATGGCAAAATTCGTGCATTGCCACATATTCTATACATTCCTCCGGCGCCGCAATCAGCCTTTTATTGAGAGTTATTATGCCCTTTCCCGGTATACATGAGCCCCAGCGGCTTTTCATATCCCGCATTTTAAGGGTAGGAAAAGGAACGCCCATAGCTTTAAAAACGGGGTAGATCTTTTCCGCCTGCCTGATAAAAACCTCTCTGCACAGCTCATCTCTGAATTTGCGGAAAACCCGCTCTTTTTCCTGAAAGTTTTCCACATTTTCCGTTTCGATGATGAGTTTTCCACTTTCCGTATATGCGCCCCTGTTTCCCTTTTTAACTTCAAGCACATACTCTTTCCCCAGAATATAAAAGCGCTCTCCGCTTATATATTCATAGGCTTTGGGGGCATTTTCCGCCATTTTAGAGAACTTTTCTCTGGCGTTTAAAATAAACTCTCCCTTTTCGGAAACGAAATTATCCACTCTTTTAAGGCTTGCTCTCATAGGTGCAGAGACATAAACCTCTCCGTCGGCTTTTACCCGCAGGTTAATATTTTTAACATTTTTCCTCTCGAAGGTAAAAGATATAGGCACACCGCCGCAGAAAACGGTTCTTACAATTTTTCCCATAGCAGCTCCTTAAAGCTCAGCCGCTTTGAGCAGGGCATCAATGCAGAATGAGGGAATTCGCCCAAGTCCGTCCGGCCCTACATTAAGGAGATAATTCACACCCATGGAATTTAACTTGCGCCGCCGCCCTGCGATTTTTTCGGGGCTTATCCAGTTTTGGTCAAAATACTTAAAGCCCCATGAGGAATTCATGGTTCCCGCAGTTTCGTACAGACCGTAGGGGGACACCTTAAAGCCGTTTAGTCCGTTGGGGTCTGCGTTTTCGTCAGCCTCTGCGCGGCGGTCGGGATATTCATTATCACCCAGAGATACATAATCGTAAGCGCCGTTGCCTATTCTGGAATTTATAAGGCATCGGGGCTGATAGCTTTTAACAAGGGAATTCAGCTCCATGCTCTGCTCGGGGCTTATGGTGTGGGGCACATCAAACCACACAAGGCAGAGATCGCCGTAATTTTTCAGAAGCTCCGTAACCTGAGGCTTGATTTTTTCCTCAAAGCATATGGAAAAATCCTTCTTTTCTCTCTCCGGATAGTCCCAGCTGTTGTCCCATGACACCCCCGCACAATCGGCGCTGTCTCTGTCGTAGCCGCCGCCGTGGAAGTGGTGCCAGTCCAGCTCCTGACTGTAATAAAGGCCGAATTTAACTCCGTATTTATAGCAGGCCTCCGCAAGCTCCGCGGTAACATCCCGCCCGAATGGGGTTGCATCAACAATGTTGAATTTATCCGCCATGCTTTTAAACATTGCAAAGCCGTCATGGTGCTTTGCGGTAAAGGCAAAGTATTTCATGCCTGCATCCTTTGCAAGGCGAATCCAGCTGTCAACGTTAAAATATATAGGGTTAAAGGCAGAGGCAAGGCGCTCATATTCGGCATTGGGTATAGGCATATAGCTTTGTATCCACTCGGCATAGCCCTCAACCCGTCTGCCCCTGTACTCCCCCGCCAAAAGAGAATACAGCCCCCAGTGGGCCATCATTCCGTATTCTGCGTTTAAAAACCACTCGTGCTGTATATCTCTTTTCATAATTTCTCCTTAAAATGCTGTTTTCCTTACTTTAGCATTTTGCAATTTAAAAATCCAGAATAAAAAAACAGGAGTGTTTTTTCACTCCTGTTTTAATTTATTTTTTGCTGCTGTATTTCCGGAACCATTCTGTTATCTCGGTAAGTCTGCGAGCTCTGTGTAAAGGCTTGCCGGAACGGGAAAGCTCATGGTTTTCGCCGTGGAACAGGCACAGTCTTGCGGGAACGCCCCGCTCCTTGAGGGCGGTGAACATCTGGAGTCCCTGCTCCAGCGGGCAGCGGTAATCCTCATCGGAATGGATGAAGAGGGTAGGTGTTTTAACATTTTCCGCATACTTTACCGGAGAATGTGCCCAGAGCTTTTCGGAATTATCGAAGAATTTCGCGCCGCACTGGTCGTCGGCAAAGTAGAAGCCTATATCGCTGACTCCGTGGAAGCTGAGCCAGTTTGAAATGGAGCGCTGAGAAGCGGCGCAGCAGAAGCGGTCGGTATGTCCGATTATCCAGTTTGTCATAAAGCCGCCGTAGCTGCCGCCGGTAACACAGACCCGCTCAGGGTCAATCTGGGGATAGGCTTTCAGAACTGCGTCTGTGAAGTCCATAAGGTTATCAAAATCGGTTCCGCCGTAATCGCCGCGAATATCCATAAATTCATTGTCTCTGCCGTCGCCGCCCTTGGGGTTGCAGAAGAACACGAAATAGCCCATACCTGCCCAGAGCTGCATTTCATGGTAGAAAACAGGGCCGTAAACGGTTTTGGGGCCGCCGTGAATATCCAGAACTGCGGGATATTTCTTCTCAGGGTCATAATCCTTAGGCAGCATTACCCAGCCCTCAATGTCATAGCCACGGCTCTGGATGTGCATATTCTGATAGTCGGCGACGTATTTGCCCTCCAAAGCCTCATCGTTAAAGGAGCTCAATCTTGTAATCTCGCCGCTTTCAAGGTCGGCGGAATAAAGCTCCTGAAGGCGGTTATCGTAAAGGGCAAGCATAAGAGCCTTGGAATTATCCTCGGAAAGGGCTATTGCGTCTATGCTGCCCGCCTTGCCTATAATGTTTTTAACATTTCCGTCAGCACTGAGGGTATTCAAAACTGCATTTCCCTCTCTGGTGGCTATGTAATAAAGAGCGCCGCCCTTTGCCTGCCAGCTGCTGCCGCCGCCGTAACGGCAGTCACTGCCTACGCTGCCGTACATGTTGTATTCTTCCTTGCGCAGAAGCTCAAAGGAGCCGTTTGCAGGGTCAAACACGTAAACCCAGCTGTTTTCGTTCACGCCGTAGCGGCTGCAATCGGAGGCGGAAACCCAGATTTTGCCATCAACCTCTATCATGTCACCTATGCTCAGCTCAGGCTTATCAAGTACAAGGGAAAGCTCTTCTTTTTCCACATTGTATCTGTAAATCTGACCGTTTTTTATGGGGTACTTATCGATATAGGCAGTACCGTTAAAGAAAATGTCATTGCCAATGCAGATAAAGCTGCCCATATCCATTTCCGGCTTTGAAATGCGCTTTACACTGCCGTCGGCTTTAACGGTAAAGAGGGCTGTGCGCTGTTTATTGGTTACGCCCTGACCGTTAAACCAGAAAGGAATTTCGTCCAGAGCCTCGTAGTCCTTTTCGTCCTCGTAGTGCTTGGCGGTGTTTTTCCGCTCCTCAGCGCTCATCTTATAGTAGTCGGGATAATTAACATCTATACCGCCGCTTACAGCATAGCCCCAGTCGGTCTTTTTAATGGAAGATGCTGCAAAAGGCAGGGTAAATGCGGGAAGGGCTTCACCGCCGTTAATATTCAGACGGTAATAGCTTGTAAAGCTCTCCTTCTCGCTCTCCCGCTTCTTTTCCTCAGCGGAACGGACGGCAGGGAAAAGGATATTGCTCTCGTCCTCCCAGATAAAGCTCCGCTCCTTGCCTAAGTCGGTGAGCTGTCTCAAGCTGCCGTCATAAAGCCACAGGCGGCTTTCATAGGAGTTTTCGCTCTCATTGCAGTTTGAAACCGTGAAAGCGGCGGCTTTGCCGCCGGGGGCGTACTTAATGTTAGATAAAAAGCGGTATTTTAAAAAGTCTTTTAACTCTATTGCGTTCATATCTGTTCCCTTTCGTTTTTTAGTTATGCTTAAAGTATAGCACAAAGATTTTACATGATAAATTCAAAATTGACATTCTTTTTAGTCAGATAATTCTAACCGCATTATAATACAGGCTTTCCCTTTTTACAAGCGGATCTCCTCTGTTTTTGTTTTACATTTTAATCCCCCTCAGGGGCTTACACCTTGAATAAGCATGTGTTAAGCTTGTGTCATTGCAGCCGTAACACTATCAGGAAAGGAGAAATACATGACTCTTGATTACACAAGCGGAACTATTTTTGCGGAGCTGAAGCACTCCCGCAAAACTCTGGTAGAGGGCGCTGTATTTTCCATCGGGGAAGGCAAAAGTATGGCACTGATTGGAGAGACCGGCTCAGGAAAAACCATGATTGCCATGTCTTTAATGGGATTGCTCCCAAAAAATGTACGTATGACGCAAGGGCGGGTAATATTTAGAGGCCGCGAGCTTAAATCACCGAAAGATTATTCCTCTCTTCTTGGTGAGGAAATCGTGTACATCCCACAGAACGGATCGGAATTTCTCAATCCGTCAAGAACAATCAGAGCTCATCTGTATGACTCTTTGAAAAAGATGAAAATACGGCCAGGACAAATGGAGAATATTGCTCTTGATAAGCTGAGAGCCGTGGGCTTTGAAAAGCCTGAAGAGCTTTTGAACAAATACCCTTTTCAGCTCTCCGGCGGTATGGCTCAGAGAATAACAATAGCAATAGCTGCTTGCTCCGAGGCCGAACTCATTATTGCCGATGAACCTACAAACGGCCTTGACAGGAAGGCCATAGAAGCTTTTTTCCGTCTGTTGGAGGATATATTTCCCAAGGCCGCAAAACTTGTAATAACCCATGACATATCCGTAGCCATGCACTGTGACGAAACACTGGTGCTATGCGCCGGAAAAATGATGGAGCTCGGACCGTCAGAAAGTCTTTTTAAAAATCCCCGGCACCCATATACAAAGGCACTCATGAGTGCGCTGCCCGAAAACGGAATGGAAGAAGCTCCCGTGCTCAGGCCCGACAGCAACAAGTGCCCATTTAGGAAAAGATGCACCCGGGCTACGGAAAACTGCTCTATGCTGCACATGAGCGGAGTCGGAATTGAATGGTGGTGCAGTGAGGCGACATGATACAGGGTATAAATCTAAAAAAGAGCTTTGGAGAAAACCTGATTTTCGAAAACGCAGATTTTTATATTCCCGAGGGGAAAATCGTCGGCCTGTACGGCAGAAGCGGCATAGGCAAATCCACTATGGCCAAGATTCTCTGCGGTGTCACAAGCCCCGACACAGGTGAGCTTTACTTTAAAGGAAAACTCCTTTTCAGCGCATCTAAACCTTATAACCGCAAGCTGGGTCTTGGAATTCAAATGGTTTATCAGCAGCCATATGCCGCTCTTGACCACAGTCAGAAGATAATTCAGGGCTTTTACGAGCTTATACGTTACCACCGCTTTGCACCGTCAAAATCGCAGGCAAGCGTGCTCATAAGGAGCCTTATGGAGCAGGTAGGGCTGGACATAGATATTCTAAACCATCTTCCCCATCAGATTTCAGGCGGTGAGGCTCAAAGAATAGCAATCGCCAGATGTCTGCTTTTTGAGCCAAAGCTCCTTATCCTCGATGAAGCAACATCTATGCTTGATGTATCTACTCAGGCAAATGTTATTGCTCTTGTTAAGAAACTGGTCGTACAAAACAGCGGCTCCCTGCTCCTTATAAGCCATGACCGGGAACTGGTTGAATTTCTGTGCGACAAAATATATGTTCTGGAAAATAAAAAATTAAAGGAGAAGTAAAAACATGAACAAAAAACTCATCTCATTGCTGCTTATACTGCTTCTGACAGCATCTCTGTTCTGCGGCTGCGGTGAAGCACCCACCTCCACTGAGGCTCCCTCATCAGAGTCCTCTGCCCCTGTTGATACAGCACCTGCATCTCCTAAAACACAGACTATTTCTCAAATCATTATCGGAACCACATCTGTAATTGAAACGGCCACAAGAGATGAATACGCCTTTGATATGCTGGCCTCCGGCACATCAGAGCCGCCTCTTGTGTATCAGGACACAAACGGCGATTATCACCCGCTGCTGGCAGAATTCAAAACAGAAGATGCTGTAAACTGGACATATACCATAGTCAATGGCATGAAGTGGGATGACGGTGAATCTGTAAGCGCAGAGGATATTCTCTTTACTTTACAGTACGAGGATTCCGCAGGCAGCGCAAATTTCACTGACCAGACTGACAGTGATGGCAAAACCACTAAAGCCATATATACAGGCTATGAGCTCTCCGAAGATAAAATGAGCATAACCTTAACTCTTGCCTCGCCAAATCCCAGAGCGCTCAGCAATATGACCTCCTTCCGTGTAATGCCAAAGCATATATACGAGGGCAAAGACAATGTAAGTGAAGCAGAAGCGCGGATAGGCTGCGGCCCGTATATGTTTGAAGCCTTCGATAAAAACGCAGGCACCATCACGTTTACCTTGAATCCCTATTACCCGCAGACTCCTAATGTAGAAAAAATAGTTTATCGCATATTCAGCAACGAGGACACCATGTACATGGCGCTCCAATCCAATGACATTGATATGACTTGGAATTACTCTCAGGGAGTATCTGCCACATATCTGGACGTACTTTCCGGCTCTGACAGTGTAACTTTAGAGAGCGTCCCTGCCGGAAACGCTCCTGCCGTATTAGTCTTCAATAACGCCAAGGGTATATTTACCGATAAAAATCTCAGAAAGGCCGTTTCCTGCGCTTTGGACTATAACGCCTTTAAAACATATTTCGGAAGTACATACGCCCAAACACCCAATTCCGGCTTTGCCCCTCCTGCCACGCTTGGCTACAAGGACACTCCTGCGCTTAAAACAGATTTAGAAACGGCCGAAAAATATATGGCTGAAGCAGGCTATACAAAAAAGAACGAGGATGGCTTCTATGTAAATGCCGACGGACAGGTTCTCAGCTTTGCGCTGACCGTAAATTCCGGGAAAGAGAACCACGTAGGCTATGCAGAGCTTGTAAAAACAAACCTTGAAGCTTTAGGAATTAAAGTAGATCTGGAAATTCTTGATAAGGCCGCCTACAACGCCAAAACCAGCAACAAATTTTCAGACAACAATATAAGCATAGATGCCGCAATTTTCGGCTATACCTCTGCCGGCATGGGCATGGGCAGCGGTCTCGGCTCTATATATGTGGACGGAACACACAAGGTGCAGGGAGGCGCTCAGGTCTTTGCCCCTGCCTTTCAGGAAATAATGACCGAAATACAGCAAGCGAAGGATTTGGAACAATACAAAGCCGCTGCCGGAAAGCTTCAGGATTTCTATGCCGAGGAGCTGCCGATAATTGCCCTGTATTGGGATAATCTCATGTACGCTCATTCTTCAAAATACGATAACGTTACCATTGATTACACATTTGGTCTAAGCAATGTGATTAACTGGTTTACAATTACAGAAAAGTAACGAGAAATAACGGGGAGGCCCAGCCATGAAAAAATATATAAAAAGCATCTTTACTGCTTTGGTATGCTTCCTCATAGTTATTATCCTGAATTTTGCCCTGCCGCGGATGCTGCCCGGAAATCCCATAGCTTATCTGACCGGAATGGCAGAAGAAGCTATGAGCCCGGCCAAAATTGAATATTACGAAAAAGCTCTTCATTTAAACGAGAGCTTTTTCGTACAGTTCGGATACTATCTGCGCTCACTTTTTGACGGCAGTCTGGGATACTCATTTAAAAAAGAAGCCATCGTCTCACAGCTCATATTTGAGCGGCTCGGGTATACCTTACAGATTACCCTGCCAAGCGTAATCATTTCCACCGGTGCAGGCCTCATTTGGGGGCTTACCTGCGGCTATCGAAAAGGCGGTATTACAGATAAAATATCCAGTTTCTTCCTCATCGTATTCAATGCCGTACCTTCATTTCTGTTGGGTCTTGTACTGATTATTTTTTTCTGCTTCAGACACAGGCTCTTTCCATACACCGGTTTAAGCAGCAGCGGAATTCAGTGCGGAACAGCAGCATGGTTCTTTGACAGACTACGCCATCTTTTCCTTCCTGTCCTCACCTTGAGTGCCTCAGCCCTTCCTTCCCGCTTTCTTATCATGCGAAACACTGCGGCAAAAATCGCTGACGAGAAATATGTGCTCTACGCAAAAATACGAGGACTTTCTGAAAAGAAAATCAAATTTTCATATATGCTTAAAAATATCGCACAACCATTTATAACTATGGCAGGCATGAGCGTAAGTCTATGTGTAGGAGGTTCTTTGGTAATTGAGAACATTTTTTCCATAAACGGAATGGGGAAACTGCTGACGGAGGCAGTATACACCCTTGATTACCCCCTTATGCAGGGAATTTTATTTGTTACCACCGGTATAATGGTAATTTCCATTGTGGTAACCGATATTATATGCATCTGGATAGACCCGAGAGTAAGACTGGAGGAGCAGTATGAAAACTAAAAAAATCTTCCCGCTTATTTTAGGGCTTACTCTCCTGGTTGTATTTGTCCTTATGGCTCTGTTTCCGAGTATTTTTACCGAATATGGTCAGAAGGACATGTTCGCTCCGTGGCAAAGCCCATCTTATGACCATCCTTTGGGTACGAACGCTCTGGGCTATGATGTTTTTACGGAGCTTATCTATGGGGCGGAAGAGACCCTGCTCATAGGGACAGCCAGCAGCGTTCTGACATTGGTTCTGGGTGCGGTTATAGGCATCCTTGCCGCCGGCAAAGGTCCCGTCAGCTCACTGTTTAACGGTCTTATCAATGTGTTCGTGCTTATACCGAGGCTTATAAGCCTGATTGTACTGTCCGGCTTTTTGGGGGGTAGTAAATGGCAGCTTATAGCTCTTATTGCCGCATTCAGCTGGGTTGGAGCAGCCAGAAACGTGCGCGCTAAAGTTATAAGCCTTAAAAGCCAGCCTTTTATAGAAAACTGCACCATTCAGGGCTTCAGCAAAGCACATACAGCCATTTATCATTTACTGCCTAACCTTTCAGATGTACTGCTTTCCAGATTTCTGCTTGGAGTAAACAGTTGTATAATGATGGAGTCCACGCTGAGTTTTCTGGGTTTCGGCAATCTGTATTACCCCACATGGGGTACTATGATAAACTTTGCCTACAAGCGTGGTGCATTTATTCGCCGGGCATATGCCTATCTTCTTACGCCGGGACTGTGCATAATGCTTCTCAGTTTGTCATTCTATTTCATAAGTCTGTATTTCGAGTCCCGGTCAGATACCATTTCGGAGGTTTAATAATGGGAAAATATTTTTCGGATATACACGCCGATGCCGCAAGTCAGTTTGAGGGCAGGCCTCATAATATCAGCGACAGCCCTGAGATTTCAAAGCTTCGACATTCAGATGACTATGAAGATATTATAGCTTTGGCGGATGCACTTAAATTTCAGCTGCGCCACAGAGAGGCTATTAAAGAATATACAAAAGCAATTAAGCTAAGGCCGGAAGAGCTGCTGCCTCTTAGGAAACGTGCCGGTCTTTTTCTCAGTATTCTGCGTCCAAATGAGGCTGTATCCGATTTTAAGCAGTGTCTCCAAATAAGCGGCGACAAAACGGACATTCTGTACCGTCTGGGCATATGTTTTTATCTCAAGGGGGAATATCAAAATGCCATGACGGCTTTTGAAACCTGCCTTCCTTTGTGCAATGATGAAATGGCTGTCGCTGTTATTTACTGGCACACATTAAGCGCCTGGCGCTCCGGCGCAATTCCTTCCCTACTGAAAAAGCATTATCACCTCGGTATGGATGTGGGGCATCATACGGCATATAATTTTTCCATGTCCATGGCCTCCGGATATATAGATTTTTCTGAGGCTGTTGACAATATTAAAGCTGAAAACGACGATTTAGAGTATTCAATCAAGGCATACTGTATTTATATTTTCCTTTTAAAATACGGTAATATTTCGGATAGTGAAAAGTTAATGAAAGAAATTTTGTCAAGGGATAGCTTCTGGATAAGCTTTGCCTATATTGCCGCATGGAATGACAGTCATTGATACACTCTATCTATAAATTTTCGGTCAATGCTTCCGTTTATCCTGATAAATTAACAACTTCAAACTCAAAAAGTAAACCCTCTAAAATATCAAAGTCCCCGGTTGAAATTTCCACCGGGGACTGAGTGTAATCTGCTGCTGTATAATTTTAATATTTCTGCTTCGTTATATGCTGTGTATTCTCTGATTTCCATATCAGTAACCTCCGTTTTAATTTTGAATGTTACTGATTAAAACGTAATCTCATTACACACCCTCACCTCTTTATTTATTTTTCGGGAACCACGGAATACAGCGGTTGACCTTTTTGCAGTAGTCAAGATATGCCGTTCCGTACAGCTCCGTAAGCCATTTTTCTTCTGTATTTTTCACCATAACCGTCATCATAACATGATAAACAGGACAGATCAGCAGTAAAAGCAGATTGCCGCTCAAAAGCAGCAGCCCCCACATTACCAGCATGATTGCCGAATAAATGGGGTTTCGCACCAGCGCGTAAGCGCCTGTTGTAACCAGCTCATTCTGTTTTATGTGCTGTGCAATTTTGGTGGTAATAACCGCATTAAACCACATGACCGCCCCCGCAATTACTAAGACGGCTCCCAGAATTTTTAAAGGAACACGGACCGGCGGAAACTGAAAAGGCGGAATTACACCGGTGTGATTAAGAATAAGCGCCGTAAGAGTCAGTACAAAGCTCACTGCCGCATAGTATGGTCCTACGCCGAATTGGGATAAGGTTTTTTTATCTTCCATTAAATCACCTCACTGTAATTTGGTTAGACAATTTTAATCAAATTATAGCATACTTTTCTATCCCTTTCAATCCGGAATTATTTTAATAAATTAAACTTTTTTCAAATCCATATCGTCAATATAAAAATCACCGATTATGTTCAAAACATAACCGGTGATTTTTTATATTACTGTGTGCTGTTGATTAAATTTATGAAATACAGCAGCAACATTTTTCATTGCAAGAGGAAAAGTCTTATTTAATTACTGCTTATCCCGAACTTCAAGAGCCATTTCGGGGAAGTTGCTGATAATGCTGATAATAATATCGATGCCCTTATCAAGCATATCCTGCACATCTTCAGGTGTATTTACAGTATATGTGTTAATTTCCAGGCCGTAAGATTTAAGCTCATCTGCAACAGAAGGAATAAGGTTTCTGAACAGAGGGTGGTAGCAGGGAACGCCCTGATCGTGGCAGTATTTACCGGCATTTATAATCCATGTCTCACTGAGGAAACCGTATTTAAGTGAAGGCTCCATGGCCATCATACGCTTGATGGTGAAGTGGTTGAAGCTGGAAATTACCACTCTGTCCTCAAGGTGGAACTCATGGATCATATCGAGAACCTTTTCTTCAATACCTAAGTACTCCAAAACACCGGTCTTCATCTCTATATTAGTAATGATGGGAAGCTCCTTAACGTATTCGCAGTATTCTCTGAAAGTGGGAACACGGTTTACACCGTAAACACCTGCATAGCCTGCGGATGCATCCAGCTGCTGAAGCTCTTTCAGAGTGTGGTTATTTACTCTGCCTTTTCCGTTTGTAGTTCTATCGACCAGCTCATCATGAATTATAACAACTTCACCGTCACCGGTAAGCTGTACATCAAGTTCTATACCGTCAGCACCTGCTTCAACCGCCTTGCAGAAAGCGAGCATGGTGTTTTCGGGATATTTACCGCTGTAACCTCTGTGAGCAAAAATTTTAGACATTTTCAATTCCTCCAAAACTGTTTAGCTTTAAAATCCGGAAGCGATTTTAAACGCAACGATGGCAGGCCACAAAGTGACCGGGTCTGACTTCCCTGAGGGGTGGGTTGCCATGGTTGCAGCCTTCACAGTATTCGTCGCAGCGCTTTGCAAAGCGGCACTCATCAGGAAGATTTACAGGAGAGGTGATTTCTCCTTTTATAAGCTTGCGCTCAGGCTTTTCCTTACCTACAACAGGTATGGGAATAGCTGAAAGCAGAGCCTTGGTATAAGGATGTATGGGGTTTTCGAAAAGCTCGTCAGCATCGGCCTTTTCTACCATCTGTCCCAGATACATGACCGCAATTTCATCGGAGAAGTATTTAACAACAGAAAGGTCGTGGGTTATGAAGATAAAGGTAAGGCCTCTGTCCCGCTGAAGCTCACGAAGCAGGTTCAGGATCTGAGCCTGAATGGACACGTCCAAAGCAGAAACCGGCTCGTCACAGATGATGAGTTTGGGGTTAACTGCAAGCGCTCTTGCAACACCTATACGCTGGCGGCGTCCGCCGTCCAGTTCGTGGGGGTATACGTTCATGTAGCGCTCAGCAAGACCGACTATCTTCATCAGTTCCAGAGTGTGTGCCTCAACCTCTGCCCTTGTCTTATACATCTTATGCTCAATCATAGGCTCGCTTATAAGCTGCATAACGTTCTTTCTGGGGTCAAGGGAGGAGAAGGGGTCCTGGAAAATGATCTGCATCTCTGTGCGGAGCTTTCTCATCCGTCTTCTGGAGTAGTTTGTAATGTCCTCTCCGTCAAAAATTATTTTTCCGCCGGTGGGCTCGATAAGCTTTAATATAGTTCGTCCGGCAGTGGATTTTCCGCAGCCGCTTTCGCCGACTATACCAAGGGTGGTTCCCTGTTCAAGCTTGAAGTTCAATCCGTCCACAGCATGAAGCTGTCCGGCAGGTGTATTAAAGTATTTTTTGAGGTCCTGTACCTCAAGCAAAGTTTTTCCCATAATCAATGTACCCCCTTAAGTTTGAAGTTGGGGTTGTCGTAGGCATTACATGCCACCTTATGAGTGCCGCCCATATTTCTAAGCTCGGGGAGGCTGGATTTGCAGGCTTCGGTAGCATAGGGGCATCTGGGGGCAAAGGTGCAGCCTTCGGGCAGATTTGCGGGGTCGGGCATCATGCCGGGGATAGGTACCAGATCCTCGCCTCTCTGTTTAAGGTTGGGCAGAGAGTTAAACAGGCCCTCAGTGTAAGGATGAGCGGTGCTGTTGAAAACTTCATCAGCAGTGCCTATCTCCACGATATGTCCCGCATACATAACAGCAACATCATCGCAAACCTCAGCCACAACGCCGAGGTCATGGGTTATGAGGAGCATAGACATGTCACGGTTTTTGATAAGGCTCTTCATAAGTTCCAGAACCTGAGCCTGAATAGTAACGTCCAGAGCGGTAGTAGGTTCATCTGCTATAAGGAGCTTGGGGCTGCATGCAAGAGCAATGGCTATAACAACTCTCTGGCGCATACCGCCGGAAAACTGGTGAGGATAATCGCCGGCGCGGCTTGCGGCTATACCGACAAGCTCCAGCATTTCCTTGGCTTTGTTGTAAGCCTCTTCCTTGGTCACATTCTGGTGCAGCTCTATTGCCTCTGCGATCTGCTCTCCGACTGTCATAACAGGGTTCAGAGCAGTCATAGGATCCTGGAATATCATTGCCACGTCGTTTCCGCGAACAGCTTCCAGCTCTGAGGTGGACAGTTCGAGAATGTTGGTTCCGTCCAAAAGGATAGTGCCGTTTTTAATCACTCCGGGAGGATTGGGAACCAGATTAAGAACAGAGAGCGCAGTAGTAGTTTTACCTGCACCGGTCTCACCCACAAGACCAAGAGTTTTCTTTTTTCCTATATCAAAGGAAATATTGTTGACGGCGCAGACGCAGCCGTCATCAGTTTCGTAATGGACAACAAGGTCCTTGATTTCAAGAATTTGCTCAGACATTGTTCCACCTCTCACTTCTTCATACGGGGATCCAGTGCATCGCGGAGGCCGTCACCCAGAAGGTTCAGAGCCAGCACTGTAAACATAATTGCAAGGCCGGGGACAACGCAGATATATGCAGCGTCACGGATATGCTGACGGCCTTCGGAAAGCATTGCGCCCCATTCAGGTGCAGGCTGAGGAACGCCTATACCGAGGAATGACAGGGAGGACGCAGCAATAATGGTGGTGCCTATAAGAAGAGTTACCTGTACGATGATAGGAGACAGGCAGTTGGGGATAATATGCTTTAAAATAAGCTTCCATGTAGGCAGTCCCAGAGCGTAAGCTGACTCCACATACTCCTGATCCCGTATGGTCATAACAGCTGCACGGGCAATTCTGGTAAAAGATGTGGCGCAGGTAAAGCTCAGCGCTATAAGCAGGTTAACTGTACTTGTACCCAGCAGAGACACAATAACAACTGCAATCATTATGTTAGGAATAGAGTAGAACACGTCGACAAATCTCATTATGATCTGATCAACAACACCGCCGTAGAAGCCGGCTATTGCGCCGAGAGTTACGCCGACGATAAGGCCGATGGCAACTGAACCCATGCCTATAACGAGGGAATAACGAGCGCCGTACAGCACTCTGGCAAATATATCACGACCCAGAGAGTCGGTTCCGAACCAGTGTTCGGCAGAGGGATGCTGAAGAGCCTCGGACATATTTATCTGGATAATATCTGTATCGTAATCATATATAAAGCCGGAAGCTATGGCCGCTATAATAAGAGCTGCAAGGAAGCAAAGGCCGATGACAGCGCCTTTATTTTTCATCAGTCTGTGCCATGTTTCCTGCCACAGTGAACGGCTTTTAATTTCGTTTTGTTTTTTCTTAGCCACAGTACTCATCCTTTCCTCATATACTGAGCTTTGATACGCGGGTCAAAGAAGGCATAGACAAGGTCTATAAGCAGGTTTACCACGCACATCAGCACACAGCACAAAATAATTGAGCCCGTAACCATAGGCGTATCTCTCCTTGCAATGGAGTCAACGATAATACGTCCGACACCAGGCCATGAGAAAACAGTTTCAGCCAGAACGGAACCGGTAAGAGCGTTAGACAGCTGCATACCGATAACAGTTATTATAGGAATAAGAGCGTTATTGAGTCCGTGCTTGAAGATAACCTTCTTTTCACGCACTCCCTTTGCTCTGGCAGTGGTTATGTAGTCCTGTCGGATAACATCCAGCATTGCAGAACGGGTAGTTCTGGTAATAAGAGCTGCAAAGCCCAGACCAACGGTTATGGCCGGCAAAATAATACTTGTAAATCCTCGCTTGCCTCCCGGCGGAAGAATACCGAGGTTAAGAGAGAATATAATAATCAGCATAAGTCCAAGCCAGAAGTTAGGCATGGAGACACCGAAAAGTGCAAACACCATACCTGTGGTATCTTTCCAGGTGTTTTGGTGTATAGCAGTATAAATACCCAGTGGCACAGCCACAAGTGTTGCCACAAAGACAGCTGCGGTAGCCAGCTCCAGAGTGGCAGGGAGATGCTTCATAAAGGTTTTGAACACATCCTTATGCGTGACATAAGATTCGCCCATGTCACCGGTGACCATACCCTTGAGATACTTAAAGTATCTTACAATAAGCGGATCGTTCAGTCCCAGCTCCTCACGAATCTGGTCTCTCTGTTCCTGAGTAGCATTTTCAGGTGCTATTGTATCAACGGGGTCACCGCCGGTCATGTTCATGGCAAAGAATATAATAAAGGAAGTCGCCAGAATAGCCGGGATCATAAGGAGTATTCTTTTTAAGATATATTTAATCATAGTTTCACTCCTGAATCGGTTTAACTAAAAGTATGCGGGACAAAGCCGCTTATCATGTGGGGTATTAGAATCGGTGGGCGGATTCATATGAACCGCCCACCGAAAAAGTCGTTATTTTTGACGGACGCGCTTCACTGCATTATTTTGCGACGTAAGCGTGGCTCCAGTCGTGGTTACCGCCGGGGAAGAGCTGAGTTCCGGTCAGATCCTTATTGTATGCAATAACGAGGTTAGCGATGTACAGAGGAACCTGAGGGCATGCATCGACCAGATAGGTCTGCAGTTCCTTACCTGCCTCCATGCGCTTGTCCTGATCCTTCTCAGTAGCAACTATATCAACCAGTTCGTCAGCGTGGGCATCGGAGTAATGATGATAGTTGGAGCCGGAATTAGCGGTGAGATCGGCCACCATCTTTAGCTGCTTTTGACGTTCCGCGTCCAGTTCCTCAATGTGGGTATTTGCGTATTGCAGGAGCAGCGAATTTGCCCCGGACAAAGTGTCCAGAAGTTTCTCGATCTCGCTCTCCGTCTTTACAAGGGCAACACGGGCGGCGGTCAGCTTCGGATTGTAGCTTTGTTCCTTTCCGCCTTTCAGCGTGTGGAATTTCCGCATCTTCTTAACCATCTCGCCGGTGCGCCCATAAGGGGCAGAGTAAATCCGCTTAGCAAGCGGCAGGCGTGAGGTTTCATGCCTGTGTTCAACGGCTAACCTGGATGGGGAAACCCGAAGGGGACAATAGCACGACCGTAAAGCTGCAAGTTGGTAAGTTGTCATACCACGACTGAGCAGCAAGACCAAAGTTCATAAGAGGATAAAGCCTATACTGGTTGAACGGCAGTCCGAGGGACATTTGCGGTGGTCGCAACGGAAGACAACTATATCCGTTGCGCTACACATCTCCGTCAGAAAAGATGACTGACCGGAGCGAAACCAATGTGCAGTCCGTATGTATCAGCATAAAAGGGCGAAAACCGTATCCGACAATGAACACTGCTTGTTACTCTGTTGCTAAATGGGGATTGCCTAAGTTGGAATGCTTGCAAGAGCTATGGGCGCAGACCCTGAATATCCAATATGGTAACGGAGTCGCCGTAGTAGTCCGAGCATGTTAACGGCATGTACATGGCGAAGGGCGGCAGTTCATTCGATTCAATACAACAGAAAGGAAGGTGCGTGAGACACTATAAGAAATCCAGAAAATGTATTGAACGGTCTGCAAGAGCATTCAGCTCAATCCGGCTATGTCTATGACGGATTGTACTGTAATCTGTTCAACCGGGAATTTTTCTTACAGGCATACCAAAATATCTATGCCAGCCAAGGAAACATGACCGCAGGCACAGACGGAAATACCATTGACGCAATGAGTCTCGAAAGAATTGACAGGCTTATTGCAACCCTGAAAGACGAATCCTACCAGCCCAAGCCATCCAGACGGACATACATCCCTAAGAAGAACGAAAAACTCCGTCCTCTGGGTATTCCGTCCATTGACGACAAGCTAGTGCAGGAAGTTGTCCGTATGTTGTTGGAATCTATCTATGAAAACAGCTTTGAGGACACATCCCATGGATTCCGGCCTGACAGAAGTTGTCACACAGCGTTGAGGATGATTCAAAATCGCTACACCAGATGTAAGTAGTTTGTTGAGGGAGATATTAAAAGCTTCTTCGACAATATCGACCATAATGTCATGATTGGCATCCTTCGCAAGAGAATTAAGGATGAGCGTTTTCTGCGCCTTATTCGTAAATTTCTTAATGCGGGATATATGGAAGATAACCAACTGCATCAAAGCTATAGCGGTACACCGCAGGGCGGCATCATCATCCCCATTCTAGCGAATATCTATCTTGACCAGTTCGACAAGTATATGGCAGAGGTCAAGAAACAGTTTGACCGCGGGGACAAGCGAGCCGTGAATGTGGAATACCGAAAACTGAGCGATAAGCGAATCCGGCTCAAAAGAAAGCTGGCAAAGGCGCAATCTGAGGAAGAAAAGCGGTCCCTTTTGGAAAGCATCCGGGAACTGGACAAGGTTCATAAATCCATTCCCTGCAAAAATCCAATGGATGCAAATTTCCGCAGACTGCAATATGTCCGCTACGCCGACGACTTCCTTATTGGTATCATCGGAGCCAAACAGGATGCACAGGCTGTGAAACAGGAAATCGGCGCATATATTGCCGAACAGTTGAAATTAGAACCGTCGGACGAAAAGACACTGGTCACCAAAGCAACAGACCGGGCAAAATTCTTAGGATTTAAAATTAGGGTCACACCGCAGAGCAATCACACCAAGAAAACCAAAAGCGGTTCTACAGCCAGAAATTACAGCGGCCATGTAATGCTGGAAGTCCCAACTTCCGCCATTCGGAAAAAACTGTTGGAACTGGGAGCCATGAGAATCGATGTTCGCAATGGAACAGAGATTTGGCAACCCACACATCGTGAAAAACTTGTTGGGCGAACAGACCTGAGTATTCTTGATCAGTACAACGGCGAGATACGAGGATTCTGTAACTATTATGTGATTGCAAACAATCGCTCTAAGCTGCACAAGTTCCGCTATATCATGGAGTACAGTTTTTATAAAACTTTGGCCTGTAAATACCGCACAACCAAACGCAGAATCATTGCTCAATATCTGATTAGCAAAGACATCGGTGTAAAATTTCAGGACAAGCATGGCAATGAGCGCATTCGACTACTGTGGAAGGGCAGTCTTGCAAGAGACTCCTACCCTCGGGGAAAAGAAGCGGATATTATCCATAAGCCAAAAGGAATCCTGAAGAAGCCCAGTCTTGGCGCACGATTGAAAGCAAATCGGTGTGAATGGTGTGGAAAAGAAACTTCAGTGTTGGTGATGCACCAAGTACGAACGCTGAAAGAGCTGGATGAAAGTCAACCGTGGGCAGCTTTTATGAAGAAGATCAACAGAAAACCACTGGTGGTCCGTGAAAGCTGTAATACGAAAATTCACAGTGCAGACTGTGAATGGATGGAGAGGCGGATACAGCGAGAGTTGTAAGTCCGGTTCGGGGGCGAGTGCCCGGAAACCTACCGCAGCAATGCAGCAAGGCGCTGGGCACTTAGCCTACTACACAAACGACTCCATGTTTTGCGCTGTCAGCGTACCAGCCCCCTCACAGCTCCCGTTTTCCGCCCGCTGTTTGCACCGCAGGTAGGTAACGCCATTTTGGGCTCTCAGAGCAGCCTGTGCTTAGCCGCAGCGCCCGCACTTGATTTTCCCGGCCAGCCAGGTATTATGGCATTTGCGGCCATTCTGGAAAGAGGTGTTCTGTGACAGCTTGCGCTGAACAGTCAGCCAGAGCTTGGAAGAAATGCGGCCCTGGTGCGGGGCAATCACAAGAATTGGCTCTTCGCCCTCGCGCCCTTGATAGAGATAACAGCTATTGTCCCCTGTGAACATTTCCGGGGGACTTTCGATTTTTACGCCCTGGGCCTTGAAGTATTCGTAGATGTCCATATCAGCCTGGACATAAACGGGGTTTCTCAGCAGTTTAGAGATAAAGGCCCGTTGCAGCGCCTTGTCATAGACCTTGATGGAATGTTTGACAAAGTACCGGGTTATATCGCCGTAGGAATTGCCCGGCTCCGCATACATTTGAAACATGAGCTCGGCAAAATCCATTTCCGCATTTTCCACCAGCTTCTTTGTCTTGATCCCGTCCATGACGATGGGCTCGGTATCAAAGCCGTATGGCGTCCGACCCCGCATATAGTAGCCTTTGGCACACCGGGAATAGAAAGCGTCCTGCACACGCATCTGGATGCTCTCACGTTCAAGCTGGGCAAAGACAATGCAGATATTGAGCATCGCCCGGCCCATCGGGGTGGAAGTATCAAATTTTTCCGTACAGGAAACAAACTCCACATCGTATTGCTTGAACAGCTCCATGAGCTTTGCAAAGTCTACAATGGAGCGGCTGATCCGATCCAGCTTGTAGACAATCACCCGCTTAATCAGGCCCAGCCGGATGTCCTGCAAGAGTCGCTGGAAGTCGGGACGCTCAATGTTCTTGCCAGAATACCCTTTGTCTTTGTATTCCTTACCCTCACCGCCTTTTAACTCATATCGGCAAAATTCAAATTGACTTTCAATGCTGATACTGTCCTTTTTGTCAATCGACTGCCGTCCGTAAATTGCATCAATTCTATTATCCATAATTAGCTCCCTTTCTGTTCGTTAGGAGCCAACCTACAAGTATATTATACCTCTGCCGCCCCCTTACAACAAGGATGACTCCGGCCTACCCCCGCTGCCCGGCATACTTGCGGAACACGTCAAACAGCCGCCGCTCGATCTCGCGGTTGTGCTTTTCCAGCTCCTGCGGGGAAAAAACGGGGGTGAGATTTTTGACGGTGATCGTCCGATCTCCGAGAACAGCCGTTTTGATTTCACTTTTATATTTGACCTGCGCCTGCATAAAATCCCTCCCATACAATGATAAAATAAATATGTTGAAACATAGCAAAGACCAGCATCGCAAAGTGCTGGCCTTTGGCCGGATATGTACCTCTGGACACTTTGTCCAGAAGTCAGTAAGGGCTTTCCTCAAAGTGCTGCTGGGCCTCTTCCAGACTGCGGATGTCGAAAACCTCATAAAGCTCCGCCACCACGCGCCGGATATCGTTGGGAGAAAACCCGCAGTTCTCCATTGCGTAGATGATGTAGCCACGGCAGGCATTGTTGCTCCACGGCTGGGACAGCATAGCAGCCAACATAGGATCATAGTCCATTCTGTTATCCCTCACTTTCATAAATGGCGGGGAGCGTCGCGCTCATTTTCTTGCCCCGTGATAAGACAGCCATACTCGGCAGCGGCGCTCCCCCACAAAGGGGGGCGGCGGCCTGCGGCCCCCGAGCCTCCTTTGCGGAGAGAAAACCTCCTCTCACATACCACCAGAAAAAGAGGGGTGAATGGAGATGGTAACTCAGAAATTTTCCTGCAAATATTTTTTCATGCGCTCAATCCCGCATTTCACGGAGCAGCGGACGGCGCTCTTGTCCACGCCCTCCTCGCGGGCGATCTGACGGCAGCTCTTTCCAAGGATCAAATGAGCGTCCACCCGGCGACCTTGGATCTCCGGCAGAGAGTTAAGGGCGTTCCACAGCCGGAAAAACAGCTCCTTGTGATCCATGAGCTCCTGGGGGCTGGGCTCGTGCAGGCAGGCGGAGTATTCGATCCCATCGTCACAGTCCAGGGAATAATAAGCCTTGTTGTAGCGCACCCGTCCCGCATGGGCGGCCTCGCGCCGCTTACTGGCCATGAGTTCCTCGCCCACCTCGTCAGGCACCTCCACCAGCTCGTTCGTTAAGTACCAATAATAAAAATCTTTCAGATTGATCGTCGTCATAGCTTGTCCTCCATTTTTGTTTCGGTTGATGGGTTGAGCGGAAACAAAATGGGGAGCTAGCGGGGAGCGGCACCCTGAGGAGCCGCCCCGCACTTCTGGACAAACAAAATGCGCCTGCACGACACAAGGCCACGCAAGCGCATGAAATGACAAGTTCATTTATGTACTGCCAAATTTCGCATCCGCCGCCGGACTGATTCCATTGGACAAGCAGACTTTTTTTGACAAGTTAGGGGGGTAGAAAGTGAAAATAGCATGGCGGCACCTCCGATATGCCGCCATGCCGTCTGTTAATATGGCGGCAGATTTGATCTCAAATCAAACCTACCGCCGCAAAGTGTAAGTAAGATAAAGCCAATATGAAATGGCCGGTTCTCGCTGAGAGAAGCGTCCCAAGTGAGAAACTTATTATTCGGTGGAACCATTGTTGAGCAAATCATCCGCTTCTTCCTGTGATATATTTCCCGATGAAACTTGCCGCTCCAAGTATTCCTGTACAGCTTTAGTAGCAGCGGCTGCAGTATCAAAATGGCCCAAATCAACTGTCGAACCGTCAGGTAAAGTAATGATTGTCGATCCGCGAGCAGACGCTGGTTCAGCGTTCCACGTTTCATGGTCAAAAGCGCCAGAAATTATACCACCGTTGGACAATTCCATAGATTTAGTAAAATGATACCCCTCTTTCATAAGCGCAAGCTGATCCTGCCAGCTTTCATACAGACTATCTACATCTTCCTGTGTCCATTCGCGACACACATAGCTGCCGTTGTCATCTTTGTAATAGAAGGATTTGTCCTTATTGTCCGCCAGCTTTTGAATTTGGTCACGCTGTTGCTCCATCCAATCTTCAAATTCTTCAATTTCCCAATACTCCGGTTGGGTATCAGACGGGCCACCCGGCAAGCAGTTTTCATCTGCTATCACATCAGATGAAACTTGGGTGCTGATGTTCATAGGAGTAGGTTGATCCGCTCCTGAAGTACGCGGTATTTCTGGTGCGGCAGTGGCCTTTGCAGCACACGCGGATAACATCAGGCAGGTGCAGGTAAGCAAGGCAAGTGATACGGCTATAAACATACTTTTTTTCAGCAATGTTTTCATAACATGACCTCCATATTGGTAATTACACATATTCCTCTGTGCAATAATAATCTACCATCTGTGTGTGTAGCATATATGAAACCAATATGGAAGTAAGTTTTATTTTCTCATAGCCAAGGGATGACAACAGGATCATCAAAAAGTAATGGTAAACCGCATTCCCAATGGTTTTTGCATGGGTTCCAGTGAGTAGGCAAGTTTCAAAGAATCTAAAACTGAAGCCACTATGTATAACCCAAGACCATTACCACCATCATTTTGGTTGCGGGCATAGTCGGGGCGATAAAATGGTTCAAATATATGTTTTAGATGCTCTGTCGGAATTGGTTCACATTCATTTTCGACTATCAATTTACGGTTATCAATGCGGACAAAAATAGAGCTACCGGGCAAGGTGTAGGCAACGGCATTGGAGAGAATATTTGAAAATGCTCTTGCAAATGTTTTGGGGGGCAAGGAAATTGTAAAGGTTTCAGAGAAATCCTCTTGAAAGGAAATTCCATTTGCCTGAGCAATCAAGCGATATTGTTTACACAACCCTGATAAATAGCAGTCCACAGCTAATATTTGTGGTTTTTCCGCAACCGTTGAGCCAAGTTTGGATGCGTCTAATACCTCTGAAATCATTTTACTGAGTTGTTCTGTTCGTTCTTTGCACAGAGGTAGATATTCTTCATAATCGCCGTATTTACCGACCTTTAAGATCATATTTTCCAGCATAGCATTCAATGCTGTAACCGGAGTTTTCAGTTCATGGGATGCCGAGCGCAGAAAGTCAATTTTTTGCTTTTCAGCTTCACTAACTTTATCCTTTTCCTCTTGCAGATGTTCAATCGTACTCAATAAATTTTGATATAGTTGGTTGATTTGGTTGGCTAATATTCCGATCTCGTCGTTAGCATCAGTCTTACACACTGCTTTGCGATCCAAAACAGCCATTTGACTTGTTGCGTCTAAAATATTCTTGATGGGATTTGTTATTGCTTTTGAAAAAAAGTAGGCACATAAAAGTGAAACTACAATACAAATTGCTACGGTATAGGGTAGTGAGCGCAATATTGTGTGGGCTATTTCTGTATTTCTCGGAATGGCAGCAGTCGTAATTGCTGAGGACAGTCCATCAACATAAGTTCCCTCTGATAAGACTGAGTTTTCTCCCATCATTGGGGCGAGAAGATAAATCGTTCCGCTGGCAAGCAATGTTATCAGCAATAATAGCGCCAAGGTATAAATAAATATTTTAGGAAAGAGCTTTAACTTTTTCATGTTTCTACCTCGAATTTATACCCTATCCCTTTCACCGTAACAATACAATCAAGACGAAGTTTTTTGCGTAAGTTCTTAATGTATGTATCAATGGTACGATCAATAATAGGGTAATCGGCCCCCCATAGACTATCCAGCATTTGAGCTCGGGTGAGCACTAAACCTTTATGTTCAACCAAGAGCTTCAGCAAATCAATTTCTTTTGGGGTAATGTCAATTTTTCCTTCGGGTCCTTTAGCTGTGTATCCAGAGAAATCAACTGTCACATCCCCAAAAGTCATAGTATCCGGTGAAACCGTTTGTCCGCTTCGCCGCAGGAGGGCAGTAACCCGTCGCCCAAGCAGAACCATTGAAAACGGTTTTGTAATGTAGTCATCTGCCTGTTCATCGAAACTTGTAACCTGAGTATATTCATCACTAATTGCAGTCAGCATGAGAATTGGTACAGTGCTTTTTGCTCTGATCGTATGTAATACAGCAAGTCCCGTCTTTTTAGGAAGCATAATATCCAAAATAATCAGATCAATACTACTGCACTCAAAAAGCTGTAATGCTTCATCACCGTCATAGGCCGAAAGCATTCGGTGTCCAAAAGATTTTAGATATTCGGAAACTGCGTCATTCGTCTGTCTATCATCTTCCACAATCATTATCGTTGCCATAAAAACACCTCTTTGTGTAGTCTACCCTTAACTTGTGGAGTGTATATGAAATTACCCAAAAACATTATATCTCCATTATCTGTGTCGATCAATGTTGCGTGGTGAAATTAAATACTACTACACATAAAATTGTATTTCGTTCTCATGCAAAACCTGAAATGTAAAATAATATAGGGTGATATGAGAATGTACGAATACGACAAACATCTTGACTTTCACGCCCTGGGCCGTGAGATAAAACGCAAACGGGAGGAAAAGGGCTGGACGCAAGAATACTTGGCCCAGCTTGTAGATCGTACCCCGCGTTCAATCATGTATATGGAAAATCGGGGGCAGAAACCAAGCCTCAATGTTTTTTACCAGCTTGTCACCCTGCTGGAGATTTCCGTGGATCAATTCTTTTTCCCAGACAAGCGCAACGGAGAGAGCACCTGTCGCAAACAGATAGATGTCATGCTCAACGCGATGGACGAAAAAGAACTAACCGTAATGAAATACACAGCAGATGGACTGCAAAAAGCCCGTAAAACGGAGGATGCGTAATAGAAGCACGCGCCTCCGTTTTTTCATGCCATGTTGCGGGGCTGCGCGTTTTGGCAAGCAATTCGGGTGTGGCCACACTCCGAAATTTTCACAGACCACAGGCCAGTGAAAATGCTTGTTGGGGAGCTCCCTAAACCCGCTGAACTTCTGGACACTTTGTCCAGAAGTCCCGGCGCAAGCGCCTGTTGTCGGCGGCCCGGAGCTAATGCTCCTGGGCCTTATTTTTCTGCTCGTCCGCGTGGCCGAGCAGGTGATCGATATTCGCCTTGACTGCCACGGCCTGCCGCATATCCGCCTGGGCCTTGCGGTATTCCGCATAAAGGGCTTTTTTCTTTTCGGAGAGCTCTCGGCGCTGCTTTTTCAGCGTGTCCATTTTGGGGAGCTTTGCCCCGCCCAAAAGCTCACTCATAGCCGCCTTTGCCGTCCGGTAGTCTGCCAGCTCCGCCTCGTGCTGGGCCAGATACTTTCTGCTATACCGGGCCGCCTTGTAGCTGTCAAATACGGGCCGCGTCTTTGCGTACAGCACCACCGCGCCCATAAGCTCGGAGGTTTTGGCAAGGGCCGCCTCCGTGTCCCGCAGCTCCCCGGCCAGTTTGTGAGCCCGATCCACCGCCGCCTCGGTGCTGGATGCCAGCGCAGCATAGTCTATAAGATCGTGTTCCCGGAGATACAGGAGCGCGGCGGCCATCTGCTTTATGTTATAGACTTTGGCCCACCGCTCATAGGCCGGACCCTTGCCCTGGGCCATGCGCTCCTGGATCAGCGCCAGCTCCTCCTCGGACACCATCACATGAAGATGGATGGGGCGGCGGCGTTTCTTTGTCACCGCTCCTCCCGTTTCAGGCTCCGGCTGGTTCGGGGCAGCTCCTTTGCCTTGTCCAGCGTCTTGTCACGCTCCGGGGACAGCGCGGGGATCGGCGTACCAAACACCCCGCAAAGCCACTTTACTTCCAGATCGGCAAAATCCTGTTCATGCTTCTTGTCCATAATCATCCTCCTATCTGTCGCCCCGGTCAGGGGCTTTCTTTTTGGGTGCATCCGGGTTCCGCTGCTCCTGGGCCTCCCATTGGGCCGCTTTCAGTTGTTCGGCAATCGGGGGGCTGGTGTTTGGCCTCCTTGTGAGCCCGCACCGCCTCCTGGCGTTCAATGCTGTGGACACGAACGGCCAGTTGCTCCGGGGTGATGTATTCTTTCACCACATAACTGCCGAAATCAGGGTAAAACCATGTCAGCCGTTTCTGATCCGGGACACGGTGAGCATCCTCCCATTTTCCCATCACTTGGGCCTGGGCATCCATCTGCCGCCGAATGTCCAAATTTTCACGGTCGGGCCGAAGCTCATAGTCCTGCATTTCCCGCTCTGTCAGGGGGTGGGCATAGATGATGGCTCCCCCACACCTGGAACGACTCACCTGGCACTTGCTGTCGGGTAAAGTACAAATCCATGTGGTCAGGGCGGTTAAAGTAGCTGTTCGGGTAAGTGCCGATCTCGATGGGCCGCTGGGTGGAGTAGTATTTGTAGGTTTCCTTATCCGGGGCCTGCTCTATCTCAAACACATGATAGCACCGCTGATAGTTCTCTGCCCGATTGTGCAAATCCCGTTCCGCCATATCGGGCTCATTGTAGTAGTGGCCCCAAAAGAAGTCGCGGTGTCCGTCCTGCTCATTGAATTGCCATGTCACATAGGGGTTAGGGGCCTTGGGGTTTTCGCCCAGCGCAAAGCCTCATTTGTTATCCTTGGGAGTATAAACGGTATGCTCGCTAAGATGATACCGACGATTTCTTCCAAAAATATACCTTCACTTTCCTTGCGGAATTTTATCTTGGTAATAAGAACGATTTTATCAAATAGAAATCCAGAAGAAATCTCACGAAGACTTGGTTTCCCAGTAACGGTGCAGATCAGTCGCAACAAGTACCAGACGCTTTGCCAGTTCTGAACAAGGGCAGTTAAGTATCTGCTGTGCATCTCCCTCTTCGATGATGTGACCGGCATCCATAACAACCAGCCGCTGACACACAGAAGCAGACATGGCGATATCGTGGGTTACCATCAGAAAGGATCGACTGTGATGTTCTGCAAGATGGGTCAGCAGGCCTACTATTTCCAGCTTGGATGCCTCGTCTAACATGGAGGTAGGTTCATCCAGAATCAGCAGCTGGGGTTCCAGAACCAACGCCCGTGCAATGGCCACGCGTTGGCGTTCGCCGCCGCTGAGAGCGGAAGGAAGCCGTTGTGCGTAGGAATCGTAGTCCAGTGCAACCCAGGCCATTGCTTGCTTTACCCGATCGGTGCATTGCTTCCAACGCTTTGCCTTCCCGGAAAAACGCAGAGGCTCACCAATCAGCTGAAACACCGTCATTGTTGGATCCAGTGAAGCGTATGGATCCTGAGGTACAAACCCAATTTGAGAGGTGACATAAATGGTGCCGGAATCGGGACGAAGCAACCCGAGAAGGCTCCGGGTAAGTGTGGTTTTTCCGCATCCACTTGGCCCAATGATTCCCAGGGATTCTCCCGATTTCATAGTAAGAGAAATATCCTGCACAGCAGTTACCGCTTCCCGATTTCTTTCGGCGGGGAAAGTTTTGTAGATATGGGAAAGCTTCAGATATTCTGTCATTTATTTCCTCCAATCTGGATTCTTCGGTGGCAAAATGCGTCAGAAAGCCGCTGATCGTGGGTGATCATCAGAATGCTCATGTCAAACTGCTCTTTTAATTTGCGGACAGTTCCCAGAATATCAGCTTCCACCAGAAGATCCAAACCGGTGGTGGCTTCATCCAATATAAGAAGGCTAGGATGGTACATCACTGCCAAGGCAATAGATATTCGCTGTTTCATTCCACCGCTGAGTTCATGAGGATACGCACTGAGAATTTGTGATTGCAGGCGAACCATTTCCATCAGCTCCTGAGAGCGCAGGATACAGTCTGCCTTGGAAATGCCCGGTTCATGTGCCCGCATCATTTCCAGAAAGGTCTGCTGAATAGTCCGCACCGGATTCAGTGCACACATGGAAGACTGGGGAACTAATGCGATTTCATCCCAGCTTCTGCAAAGTCCCCGGGGACTTTGTTTCAGATTAATATTTTCTCCTGCAAAAGAAATCGTCCCGCTGCCATCAATTCCATAGGCATTCAACATCCCCATCAATGCCCATACAATTGTGCTTTTTCCCGCACCGGAAGCACCATGAAGCGATAAAATTTCTCCTTTTTCCATAAAAAAATCCAAACCGTTGATAACAGGTTCCCGGGCATCCAGATATCGAAGAGCCAAATCTTGTACTTTCAAAAGATATGTATTCATTTTCTCTCCCCCAGCCGTTTATCTGTAAATTCCTCTGCATAATAGGACATCATGACCAGTGCGCAGGAGATCAGTGCAATGCATAGTCCCGGCGGAATAATCCACCATAGCCATGCATTCGTCAGCAAAGCGTTTTTTTCCTGAGCATAGTAAATCATGGTTCCCCAGCTCTTTTGTACAGTGCTGCCAAGGCCGAGAAAGCTCAGCGAGGATTCAGCTAGAATTCCGGCTTTTACCCTGCCGATTGCCCGATAGAGAATCAGTGGAAGAATCTCCTTGCACACATGTCTGGTCAGTATGTACCAGCTTCCGGCATTCATCGCCAGAATGGTCTGCACATACTCCTTGCGCCGAATGGCAATAGTTTCACTGCGTACAATCCGGGCTGTGCCGGACCATGACATTACCCCGAGAATTAAAGAGGTTGTGAGAAAGCCGGGCTTTGTAAAGGCACTGAGAATGATGACAGCAGGCAAAAAGGGAATAGTCATAAAGAATGCGGTTACTTTCATAAGAATCCGATCCACCCATCCTCCAAACCAGCCTGCAGCCATGCCTACGAAGGTCCCAATCAGAATCGAGATCCCAGCAGATAAAAATCCGATTGTCAGAGAAGTTCTGGTGCCGTAGATCAATTCGCTGAAAATGTCCTGCCCAATATCGTTGGTACCCAGCAGATGGGCAGAAGAAGGCGTGAGAAAGGGATAACCTGATGGCTGATAGGGGTCATACGGAGCAATCCAGGGAGCCAGAACAGCAAGAGCAATCATGAGAAGAAACAGAGCTAGTCCAATATATCCAATGCACTTACTCATAAAAATCACCTTCCGATCTGGGATCTACCTTGTGATTTAAAATGTCTGCCAAAAACAGGGCAGCAATGGTCATGACAGCGGATACCAGAAATGTATACTGAATCAGAGGATAGTCACGGGCTTGTACAGCTTCCTGCATCAGTGTTCCCAAACCGGGATAGGAAAAGACCGTTTCAATTAACACCGATCCGCTGAGAAGGTAGCCTACATCCAGCATGATCATGGTAAACACAGGAATCATCGTGTTGCGGACGATATAGTGCTTTTTGATCTGACGCTCGGGGATTCCACGCATTCGTGCCATGCGAATATAGTCTTCGGCCATGACCTGAATTGCACCATAGCGTGCAGTGGTGAAAAATGTCATGAACTCTGTGATTACCATGGTGAGTAAAGGAAGAAACAGATGGTGGAGAACATCCAGAATCAGAGCAAATCCATGCTTTTTAGCCCACATATCATAGGCACCATAAAGAGGAAACCATCCCAAATGGACACCAAAGACAGACAGCAGAATCATGGCAACCCAGAATGGTGGAAGTGAGCTGACACCGGCTGAAGCAATGAGCAATCCTGCACCTTTTCCCTTGCACCGTCGTGCGGCACCGGAAATGCCAAGCCATGTGCCCAGCAGAGTCAGAATCAACAGATTGCTTCCGGCAAGCAGTAAGGACCATCCGGCACGATTTCCAATGAGCATTAGAATTGGCTGACGCTTTGCATAGGAATTTCCCCAGTTCAGCGTGAACAGATCCTTTAAATAGATTTCAAACTGCAGATACAGAGGCTTATCCAGATTGTAAGCTTCCAGAATCCCCATTTTTTCAGCAGCGGTAAGACTGCCAGCATCCTCTCCAATCAGAGTTTTGACCGGGGAGCCTGGCATCATCCGGGGAAGAAAGAAATTGATAACTATAACCATCACAAACAGCAGCAGATAGTGATTGATTCTTTTTTTCATATTGACCTCACACGAATGAAAGAGGCGCTGCAAAGGCAGCGCCTCTTTTTGAAAATATGATGTTATTGGGGGAGAAAAGAGTAGATATTTACCACATTTGTTCCTTTGCCTGCCTGCCATCCATCATAAAGTGCAGTGTTGCAGACCTGAAGCTTATCGGCATATCCAATGGTCAAAAGTGGGATTTCGTCTGTCACAACCTTCTGTAGCTCCATCAGCATGGCTTCCATGTCCTCGGAAGAGGAAATCTTTGTGGCGTCCAAAATAGTATCAAACTTTTCGCTTCGATAGCCGCAGACATTGAATGTACCCACATCTGTGTCTCCGGCACACAGAGAAACCAGATAGCTGTAGGAATTTCCTGCGGAAGATCCCCATCCCCAGGCAGACATATCATAGTCCCGCCCTTTGGAAACTTCAAAATCGGGCCAGATATAAGCATCTGCGGTATCCATATCCATAGAGAGAATCTCCAGCCTGATGCCCACAACCTTGAGCTGCTCTTTCATCAGTTCGCAAAGACGGCTCCGGGTAGCATTACCTGAATAGGTGATCATTTCAATGCTCAGCGGAGCACCGTCCTTGTCAAGGCGGATCCCATCTGCACCGCTTTGCGTGTAGCCCAAACTTTCCAGCAGTGCAATAGCTTTTTCGGGAGAATAAGTGTAGGAAGATTCAATGGCATAGGGTAGGTCGCTGCGGACGGCACCGGGCGTGCCAGCAAGGGCATAGTCGCCAAAGAGGGTTTTGCAGATGCCCTTTACATCCACGGCATAGGAAATGGCCTGTCGGAAATCCACCTGATCGAAGGGGGCACGCTGGCAGTTCATGTTCACAATCAAGGGAGCGTAGTCTGCATTGGAAAAGATCTTCATATTTTCCTTGCTGCTGAATACATCCACCATTTCCGTGCCGATGGTTCCTACAGAAGCGGCGATTTCGCCTGCAAGCATCGCCTGCTGGATGGCAGCGCTGTCACTCATAATGGGCATATTCAGCGTTTTTACTGTAGGAGTACCTTTAAAGTAATCAGGAACAGCTTCCAGAATATAGTAAGCACCGGTTTTGTATTCCGCCAAACGATACATGCCACTGCCGATGGAATCAGTAATGGTTGTAGGATCTTCTACATTCTGATAAAGAGACGGGCAAAGGATCCTCATAGAAGCGAAGCCGTCTCTCAAAAAGTTTACATTGGGCTGCTTTAATGTAAAGCGAATCGTCAAGGGATCCAAAACCTCAATGGTATCAATGGCAGAGCATACTTTTCTCTGACTTGAATTGCTCTTATCTGCCGGATAAACAAAGGAAAAACGCACGGCTTCGGCATCTACCGGATCGCCGTTGTGAAATTTCTGCCCCGCCAGCAGCTTAAAAGTAAAGATCTGATTGTTTTCTACCTGATAATCGTCCTCTACCATCCAAGGTACAATCTGATTTTCCAAATCCGTAGTGAGTAAAGTGTCGTAAACCAGACGGTTTACAGTCAGTCCTGTTGCAGAAACATAGGTGAACGGCGAGAGGGAATTTTCGTCTTTAGTGATGGCAACCACCAGATTGTCCATTGGCTCCTCTTTGGGTTTGGAGTCGCTTTGGCAGGCTGCTAGGCCGAAAACCAGAAGCAATGCCATAAATATTGCTATTATACGCTTCATATCTGTATACTCCTTTATTTCATTAACTGATCCAGAACGAACATACTGTCCTTTCGGTAATTCTCGGATAGGAAAACATCGTTGTGACCGTTACTTCCATAGTAAAGGTGATAAGCCTGATCCATGAGACGCTTGGCAGCGGTACCAATCTCCAGCTTCGTTTTCAGCTGATCAAATCCGGGAATCATCAAACTGTACTGCTGCTTTCGACTGGAACCTTCCATCAGTTGCCCAATGAATTCCAACTGAGATTCCAGAGCATCCATTGCCTGACATTTCTGCTGCCAGACATCACTGATTTCCACGAGACAGTTGGGGTGCTCTGGTGTCATATAGTACACTGTGAAATCCCGCCAGGGTTCCAGACCTGAAAGTACATCCAAAGCGTAGGGTCGACCTGCCAGAGACATACCTTCCAGCAGTAGCGTCATGGCAGGACGACGGCCCGGATCCAAATCGCTGATGCAGTGTTCTGGATCCTGCGTAATGATGATGTCCGGACGAAAACTGCGAATCACCTTCACAATTTTCAACTTTTCTTCCAGAGAAGCGGAAATCTCACCAATATCCATATCCAGATATTCGATGGAACAGCCTAAATACTCAGCAGATTTTTGAAGTCCCCGCCGCATGGATTCCCCGGCAAACAGAAAACTTGCGTGAGAAACACCGCCATCAAGGGCATTTTTGCACAGCACGCCGCCACATTCCACCATTTCCATGCCGAATACGCCCAACAGCAGAATTCGCTGACCTTTGTTCATAAGAAAACATCCTTTCGATATTTTTTATCATATTCTATCATCTTCCATCTTGTACAACAAGCCTATAGGGGGGATGTCCTGCTGAATTATATTGTATTAAAGCTGCCGTATATCGGAAAAAACGAATTTCTTATCCTGCATGGATGTTACCATACCCAGGACAGGTCGTCCTGTACTCTTACGCCCTCCAGCGTTCCAAAGCAAGTACTTCCTCAAGATAGATTCTCTCCAAAGAAGCTGCTAACTTGTCACAGGAGATTTCAAATTGCCATACAGTCTACACACGGCTTAGATGCTCTGTGCGCACAGCATCCAGAATCGTTCTTGAATTCAGGTGTATATCATTTATTCGGAATCCATTGTGGTATAAAAACCCCATCTATCAGAGAGTACATTATACTGTCTAACAAATGAGGTGTAATTCATCTTACTGAAGCTTCCCTCGGAATTCTTCATTTTGCGTTGACTTGCATTGCCGGATTAAGAAGTTTTCAGTGTTTTCTAAATTACTTCCTTATTTGGCGTATGCAAATTGGACACCTTTTTTAAAAACCTATAAAAGGGGAGTGTAATTGTGCGCTGTAATAAATGCGGCCGAGACGTGCCGGACAATAGTG
>RCNI01000293.1_pt1 | contig 32759 bp, 24 predicted proteins | sample 2041151 | NCBI WGS metagenome assembly RCNI01 (sample SAMN09708214, study PRJNA481090) | feces metagenome | isolation source: feces | place: Antarctica: Albino Rookery
ACACGCAAATAATTGACAAACTTTTCAAAGAACTCATTTTATTTACTGCCAGAGCCGTTTAGGCTGGGCTAATTTTTAACGAACTATTGATGATGATGAATGCCACTAGAAAACCATACTCGTTTTAAATACACCTCAAGCGCCTTAAACGATGCTGTTTCCCGGTCTCCTTTAAAATGGATATAAACCGCCTCCAGCATGCGACGAATCTGCAAATTGTCACACCCATTTTGATCAAAAAGAATATCTCGTCCCTCAAGAGCTGCTTCCGACAAATAATATACCAGTTTCTTCTGTTTCAAAGAAAGATTTTCGAAACTTGGAACCCGGTAACGAAGAATCTGCAAGTCGGCAAACTGCTCTACACTATATTCAAAAGTATCTTTTTCCATATGTAAATTATTTATACAAACCAGTTAAATATAAAAAAATCACTCAGGACAAAAACAGACCATATCCCGTTTTTACCCTGAGCGATCACAAGTTAATCATTTATTTATTTTCCAATCTTCCGTTTACGATAGCCATTAGGGGTTTCACCCATATTCTTGTAAAAAGCGGCATAGAACGACTGTCGGTTGGCAAATCCAACCATTGCGCTAATCTCTTCAATATTCCTTTCCACATAGCGCTTATCTACCAAGAGGTGCAATGCATCCTTTATTCGATATTCGTTTACTAAACAAGAATAGTTCATACCAAAACGTGAATTAATCACAGCCGACAAATATCGGGTATTGGTCTGCAACTCTTTTGCCAAATCACGGGCAGAATAGTTTGGGTCTTTATATTTTTTCTGCATCACAACAATATTCATTATCTTGTCATACAGTTCATCTGCCAACTCTGCACGAATCATCCCTCTATATGCTGCAGTCTTCATACTGGTATCGCGCAAATTATAAGGTCTCCTCACAGATTCCTTATTTTCATCTTTAAGTAAATCTTGTTCTTCACTCATCTGTCTTTTATCCTTATTATTATTAGTTTCAAAAGTACATATTTTTATGAAAATTACAAAACTGACAGCTATTTTTATAGACAAATAGCACAAAATATATGATATTAAACAATTATTTGTTAAAAGAAAGAGATTTACGGAAATCACAGAAGAAAAAGAAACTAAAGCCATATTCTAAAAAGTTTAAACTATCTTTGTATTCCTATTTTATAAAGAGACATGATACTAAAAACGCTGAAATCTTATTTTGGATATACCAGTTTCCGCCCACAACAGGAAGAAATCATCCAACGAATCTTATCAAAGCAAGATACTCTTGTGCTGATGCCTACAGGTGGAGGTAAATCCATTTGTTACCAATTGCCGGCATTGCTCATGCAAGGAACTGCCATCGTGGTTTCTCCTCTGATTTCTTTGATGAAGGACCAGGTGGAGGCTCTTCAAGCCAATGGTATACCGGCACGTGCCATCAACAGCGCAAACGACGAGACCGTCAATGCCAATATCCGCTTTGAATGCCAACAAGGAAGGATAAAATTATTATACATTTCACCTGAACGCCTTCTGACAGAAACCAACTTCCTGCTAAAAGATATCCAAATATCACTCTTTGCTATCGACGAAGCTCACTGCATCTCGCAATGGGGACATGATTTCCGCCCTGAATACACTCAACTTAAAGTGCTGAGAAGGGAATTCCCCAAAGTGCCGATTGTTGCCTTGACTGCTACTGCCGACAAGGTGACCCGCCAAGATATCCTTACACAACTGGACATGAAAGACCACAAGGTTTTCATCTCTTCTTTCGACCGCCCTAACCTAAGTCTGGATGTAAAGCGAGGATACCAACAGAAAGAGAAGATACGTACAATTCTCGATTTTATCCGACGTCACCACGGAGAAAGCGGAATTATCTATTGTATGAGCCGGAGCAAAACTGAAAAAGTAGCTGAAATGCTGGAAGAGCATGGCATCACCGCAGGGGTGTATCATGCCGGACTGAGTGCTGCCGCCAGGGAAATGGCACAAGATGACTTCATCAACGACCGGGTGCAGGTGGTCTGTGCCACCATTGCATTCGGCATGGGAATTGACAAGTCGAATGTAAGATGGGTCATACATTATAACCTGCCTAAAAGCATTGAGAGTTTTTACCAGGAAATAGGTCGAGCCGGACGTGACGGGCTGAAAAGCGACACCCTGCTGTTCTATTCCTTCGGCGACATTGTGTTGCTCTCTAAATTCGCTCAAGAAAGCAACCAGCAGGATATCAATATGGAGAAGCTGAACCGCATGCAGCAATATGCCGAATCGGATATCTGCCGAAGAAGAATCTTGCTGAACTACTTTGGAGAGAATATGGAGCATGACTGCGGCAACTGTGACGTCTGCAGAAACCCTCCCGAACGGTTCGACGGCACAATTGTGGTGCAAAAAGCACTGAGCGCACTCATCAGGGCAAACCAGCAGGTCACCATGACCGTGCTGATTGACATTTTGCGAGGTGCTGCCACGCAAGAAATCATGTCGCATGGATACGACAGGCTAAAGACTTATGGAGCTGGCAGAGACATACCGGCACGCGACTGGCACGACTATCTACTGCAAATGCTCAACCTAGGATACATTGAAGTGGCCTACAATGAAAACAATCATTTGAAAGCAACCGAATCGGGACGTAAAATCTTGTTCGGAAAAGAAAGAGCCCTGCTGGTAGTCATCAAACGAGAAGACTATGCCACCAAGGGAAAACGTACCCGCAAGGTTGCCCAACCGGCCCCAACGCTCACTCCTATGCAATTTGCCAATGAGAGCGAAAGTCTGTTTGAAGAATTGCGTGCGCTGCGCAAGAAACTGGCCGACCAACAGGCCATCCCTGCCTACATTGTTCTTTCCGACAAAACCTTGCACCTGCTTGCCTCATCCAAACCAACCACCCTGGAAGCCTTTGGAGAAATCAGCGGTATCGGGGAATACAAGAAAGAACGATACGGAAAAGACTTTGTCACACTTATACAGAAGTTTACCAAATAAACCTCTTACCGGCAACTCTTCAGCTTATCCGACAACTGCATACGCGGAACGCCCAGTTCGATTGCTTTCTCATAAGCAGCACGGGCTTCCGCTTTTTTCTTTTTCCCAAGAAGGATGTCCCCTTTTATCAGATAGGCCTCCACCTCTTTCGGATTTAAACGAATCACCTCATCCAAGTCCAGCAAAGCTGCATCTTCCTGCCCTTGCTCCACTTCCATATTGGCGCGCATCATCAATAACACCTTATCTTTTGGCGCATCTTCCACCAGAGCATTCAAGCCATCGAGCGCAGCTGTATGCCTTCCTTCTTTCTGGTCAAGCAACGCCATACCCAAGCGCGCCTCACGGTGTTTGAAATCCTGACGCAAAATCACGTTATAGTCTATCCTCGCCTCATTATACTGTCTTCTGTTCATATAGATATACGCCCGATACAGACGCGCTTCAATATCTTCGGGAAGCAGGTCGACTACCCCACAAAGGTCTACATAAGCCTTGTCCTCCATCCCTAAATCAAGATAAAGTGAAGCGCGGTTCATCAGCATGGCAGTAGAATAAGGAGTGATGTTCAAAGCCATCGTATACGATTTGATAGCCTCATCAAGTTCTCCCATCCTTTTCTGCACCGTGCCCAGATTAGAGAAGATCAACGCATTACGCGCATTCTTGGGGTCCAGTTTCAAAGCTTGCTGAAAAAGACTTTCTGCTTGCTTCAAACTGTCTTTAAACGTGTAATCCATGGCACGTTCCACCAGTTCATTATAATTTTGCGCATGAAGCAGCGAAAGGCTGCACAAGAGGTATCCAGCCAGAAAGTATCTTTTCATCTTATCCATCATATTTTTGTTTTAGCGCTGCAAATGTAGCAATTATTCTGCTTGAAACAGCTTAGACAAAAGGTATCTTGACTTTTTTATAGAAATATAAGAGACTTCCTGGTACGGATAAATAAATTTTACCAAAGTTTGGAAGAATTGAATAAGATGCTACTACATCGCTTCAAGCCACGTTATTGCCTTTGTTTGAAGACAACAGCATATTCTTTTCATATCATCGGCATATTTCAAGAGCATCATCGGCATATTTCAAGTAAAATGTCAGCATATTTTCTCCAAAACGATTACATATTTTTCCCAAAATGACGGCAAGATTTTATCCCCCCTTTTCCAATCAGCTAAACGAGATGCAGAATTTAGTCCAACCGTCCGAATAAGTACGCAAAGAAAATGTACACCGATGACGGTCTAGCACCTCACGGATAAACAGCAGCCCGATGCCCTGGCCATTGGGTTTGGTAGAGAAAAACGGAGTAAACAGTTTGGTTAAATCCGGTTGGATTGATGGAATATTCTCTCTCTTTTCTTAAATTTGCATCCTATACTATTAACCCTAAAAAAGAATTGCATGAAAAAAGAGCAAGCCATATTCGCCTGCGGATGTTTCTGGGGCGCACAACACCAATTCCAGCGTATAACAGGAGTGCTGAACTCTACCGTTGGATATATAGGAGGCTACAAGGAAGAACCTACTTATCAGGAAGTGAAAGCACATACCACAGGGCATGCAGAAGCCACTTTGGTGGAGTTTGACGCCGAACAGGTTTCGTTTGTCGACCTGTGTAAAGTATTTTTTGAAATCCACGACCCAGCTCAAACAGACGGTCAAGGACCAGACATCGGTCCACAATACCGGAGCGAAATCTTCTACTTGAACGAAGACCAGAAGCTACAAGCCGAAGCCGTGATAGAGTTGCTACGCCAGAAAGGTTACACCGTAAACACGCATCTTACTCCTGCTTCCACCTTTTGGGAAGCGGAAGAATATCATCAGATGTATTATGAAAAGACAGGAGGAGAGCCTTATTGCCATATCCGGGTAAAGAAATTCTAAACAAGAAAAAAGCCATTGTTTCTATACAGATGAAACAATGGCTTTATATATATATATGATTTATTCAATCAATACTCCCAAAGGCAAACAATGCAAGATGACAACAACACTACAAAAAAATGAGTTACAGCCAGCATTTCATTAAACACAACCACCGATTAATAAAACAGTGATTTTGTTTCATTAGCCGGCGGTTGTAATTTAAGAATACTCTAAGGCATCATCACATATCTTTCCACAGTCCGTCAAGTATTATTGTGCTCCGCAAAACATTTGGGAGCCGCTAAAGAGATATCAAGACTGATTTTGAATATAGTCCACAATCCATGCACCTACCTCACGCGTACCATATTTAGCTCCACCTTCCGTCTGAATTTCGGGAGTGCGGACACAAGCATCCAAAGAAGCATCTACAGCACGACGAATCAGCGCACCTTCTTCTTTTAGGTCGAAATACTCAAACAGCATCGCTACCGAAAGAATCTGTGCCAACGGATTGGCGATGTTCAATCCTTTAGCCTGTGGCCAAGAACCGTGTATCGGTTCAAATACCGGAGTGCTCTCACCGGTAGAAGCCGAAGGCAATAGTCCCATAGAGCCACTGATGCAAGAACCTTCATCGGTAAGGATATCACCAAACGTATTTTCAGTGACCATCACATCAAAGAACGTCGGCTCCTGAATCATACGCATCGCTGCATTGTCTACATACATATAATCGGTGGTCACTTCGGGATACTGAGGGACCATTTCCTGTGCTATCTGTCGCCACAGACGTGAAGAGGCCAGTACGTTGGCCTTGTCGACTACCGTAAGGTGCTTGCGACGCTTCATTGCATATTCAAAGCCCACCTTCAAGATTCGCTCGATTTCCGGACGAGTGTACATATTGGTATCATAAGCCTTTTCGTTATCCTGGTATTTCTCTCCGAAATACATTCCTCCTGTCAATTCTCTGATACAAAGGAAATCGGCACCTTCCACCAGTTCGGCACGCAAAGGCGACTTATGCAACAAACATTTGAAAGTCTGCACCGGACGGATGTTGGCAAAGAGTCCAAGGCGCTTTCTCATAGCAAGCAAGCCCTGTTCCGGACGCACCTTAGCAGTAGGATCATTATCAAACTTCGGGTCACCAACCGCCGAAAAGAGCACCGCATCGGCATTCTTGCATACCTGATAGGTCGTTTCAGGAAACGGGTCGCCCACCTCATCAATGGCATGCGCTCCACACAGAGCATATTCATAACTCACCTGATGGCCGAATTTCTGACATACGGCATTCATTACATCTACTCCTTGTACGGAGATTTCAGGACCGATACCATCACCGGCCAATACAGCTATTTTAAAGTTCATAATATTCTATTTTATTCAGTAAAACAAATTCTTGGTTGTCGAGGCTACTCTTCAATGATGTTCAGCATCTTGATGGTAGCCTTAATTGCCGCTTCTGTCTGGTCGGCATCCAGTCCGCGAGTGCGAAACTCTCTATGGTCATAGCTCCAGGTAATTACAGTCTGTACAAAAGCGTCGGTTCGCCCCCCTGGCGGGATGGTTACAGCATAGTTCAGCAGTACAGGGAACTGACGTTTCAAGATACCCTGATAAATTTTCTGCAAAGCCTTTACGAACGCATCATACTGTCCATCGCCCGAAGAGCTTTCCTGAAATACCTGCCCGTTGATTTCGATACTGAGGGTTGCCATCGGCTTCAATCCCTTGGTCAGCGTAACAAAGTAACTGAGCAGTTTCACCCGATTGTTCACCCCGTCGTGTTTCAGCACATCAGAGATAATGTAAGGCAAATCTTCCTGAGTGACCAGTTCCTTACGGTCGCCCAGTTCGATGATTCTTTCTGTCACCTTCCTCATCGACTCTTCATCCAGGTCAAGTCCCAGCGACTCCAGGTTCTTCTGTATGTTAGCCTTTCCGGAAGTCTTTCCCAGTGCATATTCACGCACCCTTCCGAAACGTTCGGGCAACAAGTCATTACAATACAAATTACTCTTATGGTCTCCATCGGCATGCACTCCTGCCACTTGCGTAAACACATTCTCTCCGACAATGGGCTTGTTGGCCGGTATTGTCACTCCCGAATAAGACTCCACCATACGGCTCACTTCATTCAGCCTACTCTCGTCAATCTGAGTAATGGCTTGAAAATGGTCTTTCAAGATAGCCTGCACACTAGCCAACGGTGCATTTCCTGCACGTTCACCCAGTCCGTTGATTGTGGTATGAAGTCCTTTCACCCCACTCAACACAGCAGCCAGCACATTGCTCACCGCCAAATCATAGTCATTGTGAGCATGAAAGTCGAAGTGCAGGTCCAGATATCTTTTCTTCATCTTGCGCATATACTCGATGACCTGCAAGGGATTCAATATACCCAATGTATCGGGAAGCATGAAGCGACGGATACCCATCCCCTTCAACTCATCCATCAGATGAAACACATATTCGGGCGAGTCCTTTACACCATTGCTCCAGTCCTCCAAATAGACATTAACTTCCATTCCCTTTTGCAAAGCATAAGTCACTACCTTGCGGATATCCTCTACATGCTCCTGCCAAGTCTTTTTCAACTGAAACGTACAATGCTTTTCAGAGCCTTTGGTCAACAGGTTGATGACTCTACAGCCAGCATTGTAAATCCAGTCGACCGACACATTATTGTCTACAAACCCCAAGACTTCCACCCTAGGCAGCAACCCTTTCCGGGAAGCCCAGTCACATATCATCCGAACAGCATTAAACTCTCCTTCGGACACCCTTGCCGATGCAATTTCAATACGGTCCACCTTGAGTTCTTCCAACAACAAGCGAGCTATCATCATTTTTTCATGAGGTACAAAAGACACCCCGCTGGTTTGCTCGCCATCACGCAAGGTAGTATCCATGATTTCTATTCTCGGATGATTTTTCATTTCTCTTTTCTTTTTTATCTGTTTCCTGCATCAGCCCTTCAAGGCTTCAAATGCTTCTATCTTCTGTTTATTCTCTACCAAGAAATCAATGTCGTCCAGCCCATTCATCAAGCAGTGCTTCTTATACGCATTGATTTCAAACTTTTCCATGCTCCCTGTCGCCTTGTTGACGATGGTTTGCTCCGGCAGGTTGACTTCTACCAGAGTAGAAGGATTGGCGGCGATAGCATCAAATAGTTCTTGCAAGAACCCTTCACTCACCACAACCGGAAGTACAAAGTTATTGAGTTCGTTGTTTTTATGAATATCGGCAAAGAAACTGGAAACTACCACACGAAAACCATAACCCGCTATAGCCCAAGCAGCATGTTCTCTACTTGAACCGCTTCCAAAATTCTTTCCTGCCACCAATATCTGTCCGCCATAAGCAGGATTGTTCAACACAAAATCTTCATTGAGCGAACCATCGGGATGATAGCGCCAATCGCGAAACAAGTTATCGCCAAAGAATGTTTCTTCACGAGTGGTAGCTTTCAAGAAGCGTGCAGGAATAATCTGGTCTGTATCTACATTCTCCAGCGGCAATGGAACACATGTGCTGGTGATTATATCAAATTTCTGTTTCATAAGGATGAGTGTTTAGATAAGTGTTCTAGGGTCTGTGATTACACCGGTCACGGCAGCGGCAGCGGCAGTAAGCGGACTGGCCAGCAAGGTTCTTGCCCCTGGCCCTTGACGGCCTTCAAAATTACGGTTGCTGGTAGACACCGCATACTTGCCTGCAGGAATCTTGTCATCATTCATGGCCAGACAAGCAGAGCATCCCGGCTGACGGATTTCAAATCCTGCTTCATGGAGTATCTTATCCAAGCCTTCCTTGCGTATCTGTTCGTCTACCATCCAAGAGCCCGGCACCAGCCAAGCTGTAATATTATCAGCCTTCTTCCTCCCTTTCACCACCGAAGCGAAGGCACGGAAGTCCTCTATCCGTCCATTGGTACAAGCTCCCAAGAAAACATAGTCAACCGATTTTCCCAGCAAAATGTCCCCTTCACAAAAACCCATATACTGCATTGATTTTCCGAAAGAAGTTTTCTCCGCCTCCCCCATACCATCGGTAGTAGGAATAGAGGCGCTGACAGCCATTCCCATTCCCGGGTTTGTGCCATAGGTAAGCATCGGCTGGATGTCGGCAGCATAATAATGCACCTCTTTATCAAATACCGCATCTTCTTCACTTTTCAGTGTCCTCCAATAAGCCACGGCCTTCTCCCATTCCTCTCCCTTCGGAGCATACTCACGGCCCTTCAGATAATTGAATGTCACTTCATCTGGAGCAACCATGCCTCCTCTTGCCCCTATCTCGATAGAAAGATTGCAAAGCGTAAGGCGACCTTCCATTGTAAGGTTACGAATCACCTCTCCGGCATACTCCACAAAGTATCCAGTCGCTCCACTGGTTGTCATTTTCGACATCATATAGAGCGCCACATCTTTGGCAGTAACCCCTTTTCCCAATGTCCCGTCAACTGTAATGCGCATTGTCTTAGGTCGCGACTGCAAGATACACTGCGAGGCCATCACCATTTCTACTTCACTGGTGCCGATACCGAAAGCTACCGCTCCCATGGCTCCATGAGTAGAAGTATGAGAGTCACCGCAGACAATAGTCATTCCCGGCAAAGTCAGCCCTCGTTCCGGGCCTACTACATGAATGATTCCATTCTTCTTGTTCATCATTCCAAAATGAGTCAGCCCGAACTCTTCTGCGTTCTTGGCCAACGTATCTACCTGTGCTTTTGAAATAGGGTCTGCAATAGGTTTGTCTTGGTCGTGAGTCGGTGTGTTATGGTCGGGCATACAGAAAATCTTTTCCGGACGGAAACATTTCAGCCCTCTGTCACGGAGCCCACTGAAAGCCTGCGGACTCGTCACCTCGTGACAATACAAACGGTCGATGTATAATTGAGTAGGGCCCTCGGTAACCTGCTGTACCACATGAGCGTCCCATATTTTGTCAAATAATGTATTAGCCATACGTATATAGTATTAAATTTTATTTTCTAAATTTATTGATACAGTCTATATAAGCCTCAACTGATGCAGCAATGATGTCGGTATTGGCACCAAACCCGTAGAAAATCTGCCCATCATATTCCACCTGCATATGTACCTTTCCCACATCGTCGCTGCCCTTGCTAATGGCCTGAATGGTAAACTCCTTCAAAGTCATCTGCCGCTTAATAATCTGCTTGACAGCCTTGATGGCTGCATCCACAGGACCATTTCCAGTAGCTGCCGCCTCAAAATGCTCGCCAGAGATATTCAATCCAAGACTTGCCACCGAGCGGACTCCCACCCCACTGGTCACTTGCAGATATTCCAGCTTGATGTGGTGATTCAGATTGCGGTCGGCTCCTGCCAGCACCATAATATCATCCTCGGTAATGTCTTTCTTCTTGTCGGCCAACTTCAAGAAATCCTCGTACACCTTATCCAGTTTTTCCTGATCCTTCTCAATGCCCATCGCATTCAGACGATGTTTCAAGGCCGCACGCCCGCTACGGGCAGTCAGCACGATGACATTGTCATCAATTCCTACATCTTTCGGGTTGATGATTTCATAGGTCTGTACGTTCTTCAGCACTCCATCCTGATGAATACCCGAGGAATGGGCAAACGCATTTCTACCTACGATAGCCTTATTGGGCTGTACGGGCATATTCATCAAGCTAGACACTATGCGGCTGGTAGGATAAATCTTGCAAGTATTGATATTGGTGTCGATATGGATGTCGTGATGGCAACGCAAAATCATAGCCACCTCCTCCAAAGAAGTATTTCCTGCACGTTCTCCGATTCCGTTAATGGTCACTTCCACCTGACGTGCCCCATTCAGCACACCACTGATGGTGTTGGCAGTAGCCATTCCCAAATCATTATGGCAATGAGTAGAGAGAATAGCTTTATCGATACCGTCTACATGGTCTATCAAGTATTTAATCTTAGCACCATATTCTTCCGGCAGGCAATAGCCGGTAGTATCTGGAATATTGACAACGGTAGCGCCGGCCTTGATGACAGCCTCCACCACTCTTGCCAAATATTCATTATCGGTACGTCCGGCATCTTCTGCATAAAATTCCACATCGTCGACAAAACGGCGGGCATACTTCACTGCAGCTACAGCACGCTCCATAACCTCCTCACGGGTAGAGTTAAACTTGTATTTGATATGAGAATCGGAAGTTCCGATACCGGTATGTATGCGTTTATGCTTGGCGAACTGCAAGGCTTCTGCAGCTACATCAATATCTTTCTGCACCGCACGGGTCAATGCACAAATGGTAGGCCAAGTCACTGCCTTTGAAATTTCAACCACCGAATTGAAATCACCCGGACTAGATACCGGAAATCCGGCTTCAATCACATCTACCCCAAGAGCCTCCAGCTGCTTGGCAATCTGTATCTTTTCTACAGTATTCAACTGACATCCCGGCACTTGTTCGCCATCACGTAACGTGGTATCAAAAATAAATAATCTGTCGCTCATATCTTTCAGTTTTTAAGGATTCAAAAAAAAAGCCTCTCCCACAGTGTGGGAAAGGCTCCATATCATTCGGTTCATACAACTTTATGCATACAAGTTACTTTCCCACCGGACTCCCCGATAGAATAATAATCAAACCGCACAACAAAATCTGTATAAACACTCTATTATTCATTGTCTTTTTTCCTTTCTTGTTTCACTAACAACTGCAAAGGTATTCACTTTTACAAAATATCAAAATAAAATGCTATTTTTTTATCGAATTTAATGACATTTATTTATCACGAGGCTTTTATTATACAAAATTCATACAAACTGAAGAATTTCATTATCTAAAAAATAAGAAGGGCTGGTACCGACAATGCAATACCAGCCCTTCCAGTCTATACCTCTTGCCCGACAAAGGTAAACTATTTTTTTAATACCAAGTAACCGCACTACCCGTATTGCTTCGCTGATCCCATTTCAAAGCATCAGTCAGCATACTTGAATTGGCACGAATGGAGAAGTTATAAGAAGTAAACGGACCAAATACCAAACCGCAACTCATATTGAAACAGTGCAAGTCGCGAGAGATATTCACTGTAGTCATAGACATTTCCTTCACTGTGAAATCATAACCACTGGAGTAATTTACATTCCAACGGCTTCCCAATTTTACGTTTCCAGAGAAGTTCAAAGAATGTGTCAGCGAATAAGGATAACGCATTGTTTTGATGTTAATATCTTTACTCCGATCCTCACGAATACTATAACTGTAACTCAAGCTCAAACTCCACGGCAACTTGAAGGCCAGATAACCGTCCGGGTCAAGAGTTGCGCTTTCTGTCTTGCGCATTCCTGCCTTAGAAGAAGCATCGGTTTCCCCCTCGTCTTCTTCCTCATCTTCGTCCTCCTTGTTACCTTTGTCTTTCTGATTGGCGGCATCCTCATCCTTCTTTCCAAACCATTTCTTGAACGTGTCATTGTTCAGTGTATAAGAGAAAGAACCGCTATACCCATCGAAACGTCCGAAACGACCATAAGACCATTCTGTACGGTCGCTCGTTACTACCTTCCCGTTTTCATCAAACTTATAAGCATAAGTGGCAAAACGAGCATTCATATTGAATGTATAGTTCTTAGGCAGTTTGATTCGGGCATTCATCGTAAGGTCACTCCATCGTTTCTGCGCAATATCGTAAGAGAGCTGTGCCCCAAAATCATCAATCAGACTGATTTTCTTATATCCGGTGGTATCCTTATCGGAAGCCATCTTCATCTCAATGTTGTTTTTCAAAGAGAAACTGATATTCTGCGAAACACCTTTTCCTGGAGCACCTCCATAAGGAAAACCACTATATGGAGAATATTCCACCATACGCACCTCACCGTTCTCGTCGGTATAAGTATAATTCTCATAATACCCAAAACGAGAAGCACCAAAGTCAGGAGTATAAGTATAGGTAACCGACGGTGTCATCACGTGACGAATCACAATCTCTTTCTTTTTCATAAACAACGGCTTGTACATACCATAAAGTTTGGTATTCATAGAAACCGCCATATTATAATCATAGACACGATTGAACCCTTTAATCGTATCCCTCACCACTTCTCTCTTTTTTTCATCGTAACTCTGCATCACCTTTTTGGTATACCAGCGTTCGGTATAATTAAACGAAGGAGTTACATTGATGTACTTAAAGAGATTGAATGTCGCCTCGATGGGAATGCTATGCTTCATAGCAGTCTCCCACTTTGAGAAAGGCGTCTTGAAGAGCAGATTATCTTTTGTACTGACACTGTTGGTCAAAGCCCCTGTATATTGCAATGAAATCTTTTCATACCAACGCTGATCACCCACCGACTTCTTCCTCTTAAACGGATACAGACGGTTCAAAGAGATATTGACATCGGGCAATGTCATGTTCACCGAAGAGTCACTGGTGTTCTGCGTAATATTGAACGTACTTGAAATGTTTAAGCCAATACTTGGGAAATTACGCGAATAGCTCACACTGGAAGCCTTCGTATTGTTGCTATAAGAAGACGGATTATACAATGTAGACAAGCTAGAACGGTCATAACTGCTGGTGGCAAAGTTCACACTGGCAGAGAAGTTACTGTTTGGATTGGCCTTTGCATCCTGACGATGACTCCACTGTATACGGAAATCCTTGGAAACTTGATAGTCTGGCATATTCTTTTCACCAAGTTTCGTAACCAAGTAACTGACATTTAAATTACCGCTAAACTTATATCGCACATTATAAGAAGAAGCAGCCGAAAGTCCCCAAGACCCTTTGGTATAGATTTCCCCCAGCAATTTGAGGTCCACCTTATCATTGATGGCAAAGTAATATCCACCGTCACGCAGATAGAACCCTCGGTTCATTTCATCTCCATAAGTCGGCATAATGAAACCCGATGAATAACTGCTGTTGAATGGGAAGAAGCCAAAAGGAACGGCAATAGGCAAAGGTACATCCTCCACTACCAACTGAGCTGGTCCGAACACGACATTCTTTTTAGGCCTTACCTTAGCCATAGAAAGTTTCAGATAGAAATGTGGATGGTCATGATTATCACAAGTAGTATATCGTCCATGACGCATGTAGATTTCATCGTCGGCACCTTTCTTTCCTTCCTCACTGGTTACATATCCCTCGCCTTGCTGAGTGACAATACCATTGATGAAACCCTTCTTACTTTTGAAATTATAACGCATGATTTTAGATTCATACGGAGTTTCCCCATCCTTGAATATCGGAGTGCCCTGCTCCACGCCGGTAGTATCTTTCACCCCTCGCGCAAAAACCGTACTGCTATCCATATTCATGGTGATGAGTTGGGAGGTCAATTCTATATTCTGATAGTTGACCTTACCGTTACCATATAAATGAGCAAAACCACCTTTTGAAAACACAATAGAATCGGCAGCTTCATAAACTACCGGTGCATCCAGAGGCTGTTCCTTTGGAGCAACAGAATCTCTAACCAACGTATCTGCTCCTAGAGTATCCACTGACAACGAATCCACACGTTGCATGCTGTTTTTCGGCAAAGTACGCCCTCCCCTTACACGCTGAGCTTCAGCATAAAGAGTGAAGAACACTTCCATTACAAACAGCGAAAATAGAAAATATCTTGTTTTTCTTAATGACGTCATTCAATAATCTTTTACGCAATGCGGTGCAAAAGTAAACATTCTCACGCAAATAAAAGCATATACGCAGGCTTTTATGTATTTTTAGGACTATAGAAACAATTTGCACCAACAATCGAAACGCTCTCCACTTTCCTCTCCAAAACGAGCAACACTCTTACGGGCCTTCTCTGTACTTTTCTCGGTGTCCAGCTTTGTTTTTGAAAAGAACTTGTCGGCAAAACAAATGATTTGCTCTTCCATTGTCTCTGGAGTCAGATCGTGATGCGGCAAAGGTAGCTGTTGCTCCTCTATCTGCTTCAAGGTGATACCGGTACCTGTATGCCGTTCACACACTCTAGCATGATGCGGAAACCCTTCACGGGCTACCAGTTCGGCCCCCAAATATCCATGGCAGATATAAGGATAAGTACCATGACAATGAATGCCATCGGCATCAGTCAAAAAGATTCCAATGTCATGCAGCATGGCTGCTTCTTCTATAAACTGCAAATCTAGGTTCAACTCAGGATGGCGACGTGCAATCTCTAATGCTTTGTCTGCCACCGAACGGCTATGCACTAGCAAGATATGCTTCAACTCATTATCTTCCGGATAATATTTATTAATTATTTCCAACGGATTCATATCACATTATTTGTATATTTGTGTCTTGCAAATATAACGAAAAAACGGTTCACTTATGAAAAAACTTGGATTTATACTCTGCTGCCTACTCATTCCTTTATCAATGGATGCAGCACCGCCTCTCAAAAACGGAGCCGACCAGCTAGAATTACTACTTGCAATGGTACAAAAAAGACACATCGCACTAGTAGTCAACCAAACATCAATTACTGCCAACGGCACCCATCTGCTCGATACTCTCCATCGGATGAAAGTTTCCATCCGTAAGGTATTTGCACCAGAACATGGATTCCGCGGGAAAGCTGATGCCGGAGAAACTATCAGAAACGGAAAGGACCTGCGCACCGGCATCCTTATCTTGTCTCTCTACGGCAAAAACAAGAAACCACTGCCTCAGTGGCTTCAAGATACAGACGCTATTGTTTTCGACATTCAAGATGTGGGAGCACGCTTCTATACTTATATCAGCACATTATATTATGTAATGCAAGCCTGTGTTGAAAACGGGAAAGAAATCATCGTACTCGACCGTCCGAATCCGTGCGACTATGTTGACGGTCCTGTATTGAACATGAAATATAAAAGTTTTGTAGGCATGCTTCCTATCCCCTTACTCCACGGATGTACCATTGGCGAAATCGCACAAATGATAAACGGAGAAGGATGGCTAGGCAACCATCGGTCCTGCAAATTAAAAGTGATTCCCGTAAAAGGATGGAAACACGGACAACCCTATTCACTTCCAGTCAAGCCATCACCCAACCTGCCCAACGACCAGACCATCGCTTTATACCCTTCTTTATGCCCGTTTGAAGGAACTTCCGTCAGCGTAGGACGAGGCACCCGTACTCCTTTTCAAGTATTGGGGAGCCCTCTACTGAAACAATCCATATATAGTTTCCGCTTCAAACCGGAAGCACTGGAAGGGTTTGACAAACATCCGCAGCATCAGGGAAAATACTGCTACGGACATCGTATAGACACCTCTAACGTTAAAGGTTTCAGTTTACATTTCATCCAGAAATGGTATCATGATTATCAGGAAGAAGGAATAGCAGACCAATTCTTTACACGTCCTCAATGGTTCGATTTGCTGATGGGTACCGACCAAGTAAGAAAAGGTATCCTTGCCGGGAAAAGTGCAACAGCCATCGAAAGCATGTGGCAATCCGCACTCCAACAATACCGCCTCATCAGAAAAAAATACCTAATCTATCCCGACTATACTCCCGACAAACAATAAGAGAAGGCAGGCTTGCAAAGAATCACTTCTCTACAAGCCTGCCTTCTCTTTGTTTTATCTATCACCTCCTCCCATGAGGAAGCAATCCTTATTTCTTCATTTTCTGCATCACACCAGCCATCTTGCTGCCAGTAACCATCTTCATCATCTTACGAGTCTGATCAAACTGCTTCAGCAGACGATTCACTTCCTGAATGCTAGTACCACTACCCTTGGCAATACGAGTACGGCGAGTTCCATTCAAAATTTCAGGACGAGTACGCTCTTCCGGAGTCATTGAGTAAATAATAGCCTCAATACTCTTAAATGCATTGTCGTCGATATCAATATCCTTAATAGCCTTACCTACTCCCGGAATCATAGAAGCCAATTCCTTCAAGTTACCCATCTTTTTAATCTGATGAATCTGAGTCAAGAAGTCATTAAAGTCAAACTGGTTCTTCTGAATCTTCTTCTGCAAGCGCTTTGCTTCTTCTTCATCATATTGTTCCTGGGCACGTTCCACCAAAGAAACAATATCACCCATACCTAAAATACGGTCTGCCATACGAGCAGGATGGAACTGGTCGATTGCATCCAGTTTTTCACCAGTACCTACAAACTTGATAGGCTTTTTAACCACTGTACGGATAGAGAGAGCAGCCCCCCCACGAGTATCACCATCCAACTTAGTCAGAACAACCCCATTGAAGTCCAATCTTTCGTTGAACTCACGAGCCGTATTTACAGCATCCTGTCCTGTCATGGAGTCTACTACAAACAAAGTTTCGTCTGGATTGATTGCTTTCTTGATAGCTTCAATCTCATTCATCATCTGTTCGTCTACCGCCAAACGACCTGCAGTATCGACAATCACCAAGTCATATCCCTTAGCTTTAGCCTCCTGAATGGCATTCAATGCAATCTGTACAGGGTCTTTGCTGTCAATTTCACTATAAACAGGCACATCAATCTGCTGCCCCAACACCTTCAACTGTTCGATTGCAGCCGGACGATAAACGTCACAAGCAACGAGCAATGGCTTGCGGTTCTTCTTGCTTTTAAGCATTCGAGCCAGTTTACCAGAGAAGGTAGTCTTACCAGAACCCTGCAAGCCCGACATCAGGATTACAGCCGGACGGCCATTGAGTTCCAGTTCGGCAGTTTCACCACCCATCAGGAGAGTCAACTCATCGTGTACAATCTTCACCATCAACTGACTTGGTTTCACTGCAGTAAGCACGTTCTGTCCCAAAGCCTTTTCCTTTACTGTGTCTGTAAAGTTCTTTGCCACTTTATAGTTCACGTCGGCATCCAACAAAGCACGGCGTACATCTTTTAATGTTTCGGCCACATTGATTTCGGTGATTTTACCTTCACCTTTCAAAATTTTAAATGACCGTTCTAGTCTTTCACTTAAATTATCGAACATATATCTTCTTATTATTTCTTTATTACCTTAGGTGCAAAAATACAAAAAAATCGTCAGCATCAAATCTTTTTATTCTGCCATTTCGCTTTTTTCAGATAAAAGAGGCTAGCAGAAAGCATCAAGAGATAATAAATCACCTCTGTTGTAAAGCAAATGCTTACAGGAGCCTGTATCCACATGCCCACTGCAATGATATACAATGCATAGAATACCTGGATGAAAACCTCCAGAACCAAAGCCGCCTGAGTATTTCCTGTACCAGATATCCCATTAAAGTAAATATTGGCTAAAGAAGCAAGCAGCATCGAGCCACATACCACATTGAATGCCCCTACCGACTCCTGCATCAAAGCCACCTCATTGGTATAGATTGAAAGTATTGCATAGGGGAACATCACGCACAATGCTACACAAGCCACCATAATCATAAAAGACATCGCCGAAATGCGATGCAGCAAAGAGAGCACTTTCGACACTCCTCCAGAGCCAATGAGATTGCTGACCAATGTATTGGCTGTAGTAGCAAGAGCCTGAACCGGAATAAGCAAGACGATGTAGACACTACGGACTATATTGGCAATAGCCAACTGACGCTGCCCCAACCGCTCCAATGCCATAAAGAAAACAAACCAAATGGCCATCGACAAAAAATACTGCGCCATGGTAAACGCCGAAATCTGCAAGATATGCAAAACCATCTTGGAGTCGAAACTACCTATCCGGTCCAGATGATATTTCTTCCGGTCTATCTTACAATAAGTATACAACAAGAAAAAAATCATAGAGCAAGCCTCAGCAATGACAGAAGCCAACGCAGCACCTTTCACCCCCAATTCCGGGAACCCCCACTCTCCGAATACCAATACATAATCCAAAAACACATTGACTACAGCCATCACCACCGCATTCAGGGTAAGCACCTTGGTACGAGTAATACCGATATACAATGCACGGAACATCACATTCACAAACGAAAACAAGAAGCCCCAAATACGCCAAACAAAGAACTCACGGGTAGCTTCATAAATAGCATCCGAAGTAATCAACATACGGACCAAAGGGCCGGCACACAGCCACATTCCCCCCAACAACACCACTGCCATCATGAAACTAAAGGCAGTACCTTGCCACATGATAGGCCCTACCGAATGGTAATTCCCTTCGCCATTTCTACGAGCCATCAAGATTTGAGAACCCACACTAAAGCCGAAAGCTATCGTATATACACAAATATACAACAGCCCTCCCATGGCAGCGGCTCCCAATGCCACTTCTCCTACATGCCCCAAAAAAGCAGTGTCGGTTACATTTATCACATTTTGCGCCAGCAACCCCAACAGAATCGGATAGGTCACATTCCATATCTCCTTGTTTGTATACATCATAAAATTAAACTGATTTGAGAAAAGAGTTGCAAATATACGGATTTTTATAAGATTTTCAGGCATCAAGAACAGAAAGAATTTATGCAGGCAGCAGCCTGTTTTCCCAAAATAAAAAAATAGTTTCATTATAAACTGTTTTTATTAAAACCAGTCTATTTATTTGGTCGGAAAACTTTTTTAATCTACCTTTGCGCCCACAAATTAAAAAAGATTGATTTCATGAAGAAAATTCTACTCCTTAGCACAGCGATGCTGACCGTTTCAAATGCAACTTTTGCAGGAGACTATCTCACCAATACCAACCAACATGCAGCTTTCCTACGTATGGTGTCCAGAGGGGCAACCATTGATGTGGACGGTGCTTACAGTAACCCTGCAGGGTTGTCGTTCCTCGAAAAAGACGGATTTCACCTCTCGCTTACAGGACAGAGTGCTTATCAGACTAGAAGCATTGCAGCAACTACCGGACTATGGACTCAAGACGGCCATGAAACCACCCAACACTTTAAAGGTACTGCATCTGCTCCTATCATCCCTTCATTCCAAGGTGTCTATAAAAGAGACCGCTGGACCATTTCAACCTCTTTTGCCATTACCGGAGGGGGAGGTAAAGCTTCTTTCGACAATGGTCTTCCTATGTTTAACGCACTGGCTATGGGAGGTATTTACGGTGCAACCAGCGCTATCAAGCCGGGACTGATTAAACCTGATATGTATGAGATTTCAACAGCCTTGGACGGGAAACAGTATATCTATGGTGTGCAGTTGGGAATCGGCTACCGCATCAACGACTGGCTGAGTGCATTTGTTGGAGGACGCATGAATTATGTAAAAAGCGGCTATGAAGGTTATCTGAATGCCAGGACCAACACTGCACTGGGTGGTGGAAAGCTCCCTACCCTTCCGGCAGGAACATCACTCATGAGCCTGGCCTTAGACTGCGAACAGAGCGGATGGGGTATGACTCCTATCATTGGAGTAAATGCTAAGTTAGGCAAATGGAACTTGGCTGCAAAATATGAATTTATTACCAGTCTGAATATTGAAAATAAGACCAAAGCACTTGAAGTCAAAACATTAAAAGACTATCTTGGTGGAGGCAATAAAAAAGACGGCTCCGCTTCACCAGAAGAAATTCTGAAGCCATACGCCGATGGAGAACAGACTCCAAATGATATCCCAGCTTTCTTGAGTGTTGCTGCACAATACGAAATCCTGCCTACACTGCGTGCATCAGTGGAATATCATTTCTTTGACGACAAGCATGCAAAAATGCTGAACGACCGACAGAAGACATTGAAACATGGCACACACGAATATCTGGGCGGTATAGAATGGGATGTCATCAAACGACTGACCATAAGCGGTGGTTTCCAAAAGACATCTTATGGACTGAGCGACGACTTCCAGACTGACACAAGTTTCTATTGCAGTTCTTATTCATTAGGATGTGGCGCACGTATGCATATCAACGAAAACTGGACTATGGACTTGGGGTACTTTTGGACAAAATATAAAGACTATACCAAAACAGAAGAACATTATTACGGCAAAATGCCTATGAAAGGATCAAATACATACAGCCGCACCAACAAGGTATTCGGCTTGAGTTTGAACTATAACTTCTAAACATCTGCATTTATAATTTTTCAAAAGCATGTCTATGACTTACAAAGGTCATCAAGACATGCTTTTTTCATTCTATCTCCTACCTTTTACAAAGAAAATAACATGCCAAAAAGAAAATAGAGGTAAGACTTTTACCTACATCACATTTTTTTCTTACCTTTGTCCAGCATCTTAAAACAAGAATAAAACAACTTTAAACAAAAATATTGAGATTATGATGACTATTGACAAATTCAACTTTGCCGGCAAAAAGGCAATCGTTCGCGTTGACTTCAACGTACCTTTGAACGAAGAAGGTAAAATTACAGACGATACTCGTATCCGTGGTGCTCTGCCTACTTTGAAAAAAGTATTGGCTGATGGTGGTGCTTTGATCATCATGTCACACATGGGTAAGCCAAAAGGTAAAGTAAACGCTAAATATTCATTGAGCCAGATTGTTGACGCTGTATCTGCTGCATTGGGTGTTGCTGTTAAGTTCGCTCCAGATTGCGCTAAAGCTGCCGACGCTGCTGCTGCTTTGAACCCAGGCGAAGTTTTGCTGTTGGAAAACTTGCGTTTCTATGGTGAAGAAGAAGGCAAACCTGTAGGTATTGACAAAGAAGACCCTGCTTACGACGAAGCTAAGAAGGCTATGAAGGCTTCTCAGAAAGAATTCGCCAAGACTTTGGCTTCTTACGCAGACTGCTATGTAATGGATGCATTCGGTACTGCTCACCGCAAGCACGCTTCTACTGCTGTCATTGCTGATTACTTCGATGCAGACCACAAGATGTTGGGTTACCTGATGGAAAAAGAAGTATTGGCTGTAGATAACGTATTGAAAGACATCAAACGTCCTTTCACTGCTATCATGGGTGGTTCTAAGGTTTCTACTAAAATCGGTATCATCGAGAACTTGATGGATAAAGTAGATAACTTGATTCTTTGCGGTGGTATGGCATTTACTTTCGCTAAAGCTAAAGGTGGTAAAATCGGTAACTCATTGGTAGAAGATGACAAACTGCAGTTGGCTCTTGAAATCATTGAAAAGGCTAAAGCTAAAGGTGTAAACTTGGTATTGGGTTGCGACTGTGTAGCTGCTGACAAGTTCGCTAACGACGCCAACACTCAGGTTTGCGAAGATACTAATATTCCTGACGGATGGATGGGTCTAGATGCAGGTCCTAAGACTCAGGAAGAATTCAAGGCTGCTATCAAGGGTGCTAAGACTATCTTGTGGAACGGTCCTGCTGGTGTATTCGAAATGGATAATTTCGCTGCCGGTTCTAAGGCTATCGCTGATGCTATCGCTGAAGCAACAGCTGAAGGCGCATTCTCTTTGATTGGTGGTGGTGACTCTGTAGCTTGTATCAACAAGTTTGGTATGGCTGACAAAGTTTCTTACATCTCTACTGGTGGTGGTGCTCTGTTGGAAGCTATCGAAGGTAAAATTCTTCCGGGTATCGCAGCTATCCGCGGCGATAAGTAATTCTTGATTTTAAGAATTTCCCTTATAAACAACAATAAAAAGCGCTGTTTAAATGGTTCTCATTTAAACAGCGCTTTTTGTTATATACTCAGTTTAATTATCTCATACAATAATTCTATATTTCCTGTTCTCTCTGAATACAAACATCACCTGCGACATCACCCTCCCTATCATACAACAACTCCCTCAACTTTTATATCAAGCTAAGGGAGTTGCTTATTCTTTATTGGTTTCAAGCTTTATTCTTGATAATCATTACCTCTATAATAGAAACCGCTGTCTTTTCTGGAATATTCAGAACTTCAGCCAACTGGTTTATAACATCTTTTTCCTCTTCCTCAATGACACCATCAGCCAATGCGATATCTACAGCACAGGCAAAAGCGGTAAGTTTCAAGTCATCGGTAAGAGCATCCGATGAAACTTTAACCAAGGCAGAAACACCGTCTTTCTTCAAAATCTTGAAAAGCTTGTCGAATAACTTATCAAAAGCAGGACCCGAAAAGTTATCATAGATTCTTAATCTACGGATATAGTCTACGATACCTCTCCATTCCGATTCACCGATACTACCATCGGCTCCAGCCATTGCTATAGCTATTCCTGCAAAAGCTTCTTGCTGAGTCAATTTAGTGTCTTCGGGCACAGCTTTGAAAATCTTGTCAAATAATCCCATAATTCTTAAATTTAAAAGGTTAATTGTATATTTAGAAAAATCTTTTTGTATGTGTCAAATATACAGAAAGAACCGAAAATTCAACTATATGGGACATCGTTTTAACGTAATTTATAAGTGCTAGTCTTATCAAAGTAAGATATCTTCCATTGGTTTGCGTTTCTTTTCAGGCACAGCCTCATCCAACGAGTAACCTACAGGAATCAAGACTACAGGCTCCAAATGCGCAGGGAGCTGCATAACTTCTTTGCAACGTTCCACATCAAAATTGCATACCCAGCAAGTGCCCAAACCTTGTTCTGCTGCTGCCAGACAGAGATGTTCTACAGCTATAGCCACATCAATATCGGCATGGTCCTTGCCATCGGCCTTGCGATGCCAAGATACCTCGTGATTGGCACAAGCCACTACTATACAAGGAGCCGACTGAATCCATTCGCGAGCATAGGCTGACTTTAACTCACTCAAGCGACTTCCTTCTGTCACTATCTCAAATTTCCACGGCTGGAAATTCACTGCCGAAGGTGCCATACGAACACATTCCATCAGATAATCCAACTTATTCTGCTCGACTGCACGTGTATCATAGTTTCTTACTGAATAACGTGCCTTTACCAATTCTAAAAAATTCATATCACAAATTTTAAATACGTATTCCTAATGTAATGCCAGCAATATCCAGTCGTTTACCCGGATCATACTGACGACAATAATATACATCCAGTGCAATGTGCTTGCTGGTCTGTATTCTCACTCCCGGCCGATAACGCATACGGGCCACACTAAAGAATGCCTCATCGCCCAACGGCTGGAACAACTCCATGGCAAAGAACGGAGAACATACCCATTTCTTCTGTGCATATGCCAGGCGGACTTGCGAACGGAGACGGTTTTCATCCTCACCATGAATAAAGGTTTGCTGAAAACGCTCAGTAAAAGAAACCCTTAAAAGAGCAATATCTACCGGAACAACCAATCCCGCATAATAGCGATGACGAAATTCCCATCCTCTAGCCTTGGAATTAGCATAGTGCATTTCATAAGCTGCATCCAAATACAAGGATGGCAATACCTTATAACGCCCTCCCACATTCAGACGGGTACGCTCAGCCTCCCGAAAATGATTACGCACACGAAATCCCGCGATGCCAGTCAACTGAAGCCGTTGTGTCAATGAAACCGTACATTTTATAGATCCCCACCCGGAACAGTCGTGCGTGTGAGATGACAATGTTTGAACGCTACATAACCCAAACAACAAAAAACAAGCCCTACATACAGCCTGCCTCCATTTAATTTTCATAGCCTATTATTTTTTTACCCAACCATTCATATTACCCCTGCAAATTTACATATTTCTTGTTCAAGCCACAAAACCTCACCATTTTTCTGTGTATCTTTGCAGCCGAATATTAGCGAAATAGAAGATTTATGAAAAAACTGATTATTTTTGATCTCGACGGTACATTGCTCAACACCATAGCCGACCTGGCCGCCGCTACCAATCATGCACTGATGCACTGCGGATATCCTCAACACCCCACCGAAGCCTATCTGTTTTTTGTAGGAAACGGAATCAACAAATTATTCGAACGAGCTCTGCCGGAAACGGGACGAAATATAATAAATGTATTGAAAGTTCGCAGTCTGTTCATCCCTTATTACAACGAACACAAAACTGACTTGAGCCGCCCTTATCCTGAAATTGAAAATCTGCTGCAACGCCTACAAGAAAAAGGATTCCTGCTGGCTGTGGCATCCAACAAGTATCAAGAAGCTACCACCCAACTCATCAACGAGTTCTTTCCCGACATCCGTTTTTCTGCAGTCTTGGGGCAACGTGAACACGTAGCATCCAAACCAGACCCGACTGTCGTCTATGAAATCATGGAGAAGACGGGAGCCACTAAAGATGAAGTTGTGTATATAGGCGACTCTTGTGTTGATATGCAAACTGGAGCCAACGCCGGTGTCACTACCATCGGAGTAAGCTGGGGATTCCGCCCTCGTGCCGAACTGGAAGACTACAAGCCTGATTTCATTGCAGACTCCCCTCTTCAAATATTGGATTTCTTGAAAAGTATTGACTGACAGTTATCGTTTATTAACTAAAAAAGGTGCAGTATATCTTTTCTTCCGGCATTTAAAAGACTGAACAAACAATTAAAGCAAGAAACTTATGACAACATTACATTTTATTAAAAAGAATCTCTTCAAAGCTTTTATGGCTTCTGCTGTATGTTTGAGTTTCTCTTCGTGCCTGGATGATGATAACTCATATGTCAATATGTATCCTAATGCCATTGTCACTGTCAAGTCGGAAGTGGACAAAACCTGCTTCTTGCAGTTGGATGAAAAGACGACTTTACTGCCGGTCAACCTTTCAGAATCTCCTTTCGGAGAGAAAGAAGTAAGAGCTTTGGTGAACTATAGTAAATCGGAAGAGTCTAGCGGAAAGTACAGCAAGGCGGTACATGTCAACTGGATTGACAGCGTACTCACCAAGAATATTGCTCCTGACTTGGGCGAGAAGAACGATGAGGTATATGGAAACGACCCGGTGGAGATATTGAACGACTGGGTGACTGTAGCCGAAGACGGATACCTTACGCTCCGTTTTGCTACCCGATGGGGATATGCCGGAGTGAAACATTATGTGAACCTATTGAGCACCAACAATCCGGACAACCCGTATGAACTGGAATTCAGACATAATGCCTACGAAGACAAATATGGGGATTTGGTGTCATCCATCGTTGCCTTCAAGTTGGACAAGCTGCCAGAGACACAGGGAAAGACAGTAAAATTAAAACTGAACTGGGTCTCTTTCAGCGGACGGAAATCCTACGAATTTGATTATTGCACCCGCAAAGCAACCAACCCTCAGAGCAAGGCGGTTACTTCTGTACGAAACGTAATGGATATCAAATAAAATCATCGATTTGAAAACATGCCGACATTTTAAAGAATTTATAATGTCATTTCAACTGGAATATGCTGACGTTTTGAGTAAAACGTCAGCATATTTTTTTCAAAATAACTATATATTTTTCCAAAAATGACGATATATTTTTTTCGGGTCTTAAAAATCCTTGAAAAGCACTCTCCGGCTAATCCTTTTCCACCCACTCAATCTCATTGTTTTCTGCCTGCATCAAGGCTATTAATTCATCCTGTTTCTCCGGCATCAAACGAAGTTTCTGAAAACCGTCGCCTTCTATCTGCAACGTATATGGAATATCGAAAGTAAACCATTGGATACGTTTCCACACCACCACCTTGCGCACCTGCTTCAAGTCTATCTGACGATACCTGAAGTCATTGCAATGCAGATGAGAATCACACACTTTATAACGGATGTGATTAACACGCAAAAAGCCAACCAGGGCCATCATGAGCCATCCTACGAAAAAAGGGGCTATGTCAGCAAACGAGTCACCTGACACTCCCATCAGGAAGGCTGCAAAAAGGACCATACACAAGACATACCACCATGCTATCTGCATCATACATCTTCTACGATGCGCTATTCTAGACTCATAAACTATCATAAGCGTTCTTTTATTTATCGTCTCAAATATAGAAAATATTCCATTCATTATACATCTTTAGCACTATAAAATTCAGTTATTCAAGCCTTTTTTATTTCTTTAGTATAAATATAATCATCATAAAAAGACAAGCATATGAAAAAACTGACTTTATGTGCGGGAATGATGCTCGTATGGAGTCTGTTCCCACTTATTGCAAAAGCACAAGACTATCACCAGCTTTGGAAGGAGGTAGAAGTGCTTCAGAAAAAAGATTTGCCTCAATCAGTCATCAAACAAACCGACTTGATATATGCCAAGGCTTTCCAGCAGCAGAACAACCCACAAAGACTAAAGGCTTTGATAATTGGTGCAGAATACCGCACCATGCTCAGTCCGGACAGTCTGGCTCCACAGATTGTACGCATACAAAAATGGCTGAAAGAGGAAAAGGATGTACCTACTCAAGCGATGCTTCATGCCGTTTTGGGGAAAATGATGCTAGACCTGCCCCAACCCGACATAGAGGCGGCCATCGCCCATTTCCATTGTTCGGTGGAAGCACGAGATTTGTTAGGAACTACTCCAGCCAAGAATTTCTATCCGGCAGTGGAGAGCAAAGAGGTGAGCCAAAAATTCTTTCACGACTCCATGCTTGACTTTCTGTCTCGCCATGCCATCAAATGTCTGAGTTTGATATCCGACTCTCGATACTCTGAAAAAACTCACTTAGCTATTATGGAGATCTATCAAAATCTTATAGATTTCTATTCTCCTTTATCTAGCTACTCTAACATTACTGCTTCTGTTCTTACTCAAGAGGCTCAAATACTCTATTTGGCCGACTACTGTCAATGCAGTAAATATAAGATAAAACAGGATGAAGCAATCTCTCGTCTGGAAAGGTTAGCTCAAAATTATCAAATATCGGAAGCGTATGCTGATATCGTATTGAAACTGGCAGACAAATATCTATCGGGAAACCAACCGGGAAAAGCTATGAAACTGCTGCAGAATGCCATCACCCTGTATCCTGAATCATATTGGAAAAAGGAATTGAATGAGATGGTCCGCTTCATTTCACGCCCTATATTGAATCTTAGTATTCCTTTGACTTATCCCGGATATGACTCTAAACTGGTGGTCAACTATCAAAATCTGACAGATATGAAGGTGGAACTCTTCCGTCTGAACCTGCCGCCTTCCAGCATCTTGCTCAGAAACAACGAGTACGGAACACTCATCAAAAAGTACGGTACACGAACTTCCATCAACCACTTTGCCCTTTTGCCTACTCCCGACTATCGAATGAAGGAAATCAAACTCTCGTTCAAGATGCCTCAGGCCGGTATTTACGTATTAAAAGCTACAGCTTCTACAACCTCTGCCAAACCGAGCTATGATTTGCTGTATGTTTCTCCTTATCAATGTATCATCCTGCCAATATCGGGAAAAGAAAAAGAACTGACTGTGGTAGACCGTCTGACAGGCCATCCGGTTCCTCATGCCGAAATCGTATCATATAAGATAAATCGTGGAGGTGAATTCACTACTGTCAAGGTCTATACAACTGATGAAAAGGGAAATGCCACCATCAACCTTGAATCCGACCAACTGGAATATTTCAATGTACGGACTAAAGGGAATGATTTTATGCAAATACAGTATCAGTATATCCCCAAATATTCTCACAGACAAAAGGAGAAAACGGAAAAGACTCATACTAGTTTGTTTACTGACCGGGCACTGTACCGCCCCGGACAGAAAGTACAGCTTTCGGGATTCAAATATAAGCAGTGGGGAGACTCACTGGATGTAGTCAGAGGTAGCGATGTGACTGTTACACTGTCAGACGACAACGGAAAGATACTGAAAAAGGAAGTTGTCAAGACGGATGAGTTCGGAGTCTATTCGGTCGAATTTATTCTTGACAAGCAATTGCTTCCCGGATTTTTCACCGTAACGGCAGACCATCAAGAAAAAAGTTTCAAGGTGGAAGAATATAAGCGACCGACTTTTGATGTGCGTTTCAACCAGTCGGCACAGACCTATACTTTTGGAGATACTGTAAAGGCCTCAGCCATTGCACAGACTTTCAGTGGGGCTCCTCTGCAACTTGCACGGGTGAACTATACCATTACGCGTGCCAGGAGTTGGTGGAGATTGATGAGAAACGAGTCTGCTATGGAAATAGCCAGCGGAGAATGTATGACTGATGCCCAAGGAAAATTTGCTGTCCACTTTCCTCTTGCAGAACTGGCTGACAACAACAGAATGCCAGCACATTTCTACCTTTATCAGGTAACTGCTACTGTAACCAGCGGTACAGGAGAATCGCAAGTGGGAGTATGGAGCGTACCTGTGGGAAGGAAATCATTGGGGCTAGACATCAAAGGACTGAAATCATTGATGGCAAAAGAAAAGAAGGAAAAGATTCAACTGTCGGCAATCAACATGAACAATGTGCCTGTACAGACTGCCGTAAACTATACTGTATACCGCTTGAATGCCAACAACAAAAAGGAAGGTGCTGCTTGCTGTTCCGGGAAACAGAACGCGATGCAATCGTTTGTACCCGAAGAACTTTATGCTTTGCCTTCTGGAAAATATCGTATGGAAATCTCAGCACAAGACGACAAGGGAAGGAACTGTTCCTACGGACAGGACTTTATCTTGTTCTCTCTAGCAGACACCCGACCTCCCGTCAATGTGGAACATTGGTATTATCAAGATGGGGATAACTTCGGACAGTCGGCAACCGACAGTTTGAACCAAGTGGATATCTATGTTGGTAGCAGCAAACAGAATATATGCCTCTTTGTAAATACATATACTGCGGAGAAACGGCTCAGCAGCGAACGTGTTATGCTGAATAATGAAATCAAGAAATTCAGTTATCAGTATCAAACGAACTATGGTGACGGAATCAAGATAAACTTTACTTTCATCAGTGGTGGAAAATGCTATACCAAAAATGTAGCACTTACCCATCCTCTCCCCAACAAGACTCTGAAACTGGAATGGGAAAGTTTTAGAGACAAACTAACTCCCGGACAAGAAGAAGAGTGGGTGCTCCAAGTGAAAGACAATAAAGGAAAGGAAGTGCAAGCCAACCTCTTGGCATCGGCCTATGATGCTTCACTAGATCAAATATGGCCGCACCGATGGTATTTTGCTTTGGATTTCTTCAGGGATATACCACATATCGACACCCGTCATCTGAACATCAATCCTTTTTATCTTTCACTTACTTTCCAATCCAACGGTTATCATACTGGAATCGGAACGTTATGGGACAGCCAACTGACATCGCTCATCCCGTTTAATATCAACCATTCTACTCGATGGCTCTATTCCATACGCAGGAACAGTATGAAAAGGGTAAACAGTGTAGGAAGTACAGAAAAAAGCATGAGCCAGCCTTTGGATGATATGGAAGAAGGATTTACCTTATTAGAAGAGAATGCCGCAGTTGAGTGTTGTATGAATATAGTGGACAAAGTGGAAGAACCTGTAAAACTCCGACAGAAATTCTCGAAAACGGCTTTCTTTTATCCAACCTTGAGAACAGACTCTGCCGGAAAAGTATTGCTAAACTTCACCATGCCGGATGCTTTAACCCAATGGAAACTGAATGCTTTTGCACATACCCAAGAAATGGACTATGGAAGCATCTCTACCTTATTTACCACCACAAAACCTTTCATGATACAACCTAATATGCCGCGATTTATCCGTATCGGTGACCAGTCCTCCATCGCTTCATCACTGATAAACCTGTCGACTGAAACGGTAAGCGGAACCATCACCCTTACCTTGTCCGACCCGTTTAGCGGAAAAGAAGTCTATACGGATAGTAAAGAGTTCACTGTGGAAGAAGGAAAAACTGGAACGGTAGCTTTCTCTTATCTGCTGAATGAAACCTATGACTTACTCACTGCACGTATCGTAGCAAAAGCTGGAAAGTTCAGTGACGGAGAATTACATTATCTGCCTATACTGACCAACCGGCAATGGGTGAATGAAAATATATCTGTTCAATTGAGCGGAAACGAGCAGAAAGAAATCTCTCTTGATAAATTATTCAACCACCATAGTAAGACTGCCAACCACCGAAGAGTAAGCATTGAAATGACTGCAAACCCTCATTGGTATGTTCTTCAAGCACTTCCAGTTATGGGAACTCCTGAAAGAGAAGATGCGATAGAGTGGGCTACAGCATATTATGCCAATGCCATCAGCAGACATCTGATTATGCTGCATCCTGCCATACAACAGGCTTTGGAAAGTTGGCTGAAACAAGGTAGGCAGAAGAATGACTTTTGGAATACACTCAGCAGCAATGAAGAGGTGAGAGAACTGATGGTCAAAGAAACCCCATGGCTTGCTGATGCTGAAAATGACGAGACACGCAAGCAGCAGTTGGCTACCCTGTTCAACAAGAATGCAATAGATTACCGCCTACAGAAAGCAATGGAGCAACTGAACGGACTACAGCTATCTAACGGTGCCTGGAGTTGGTTTAGAGGCATGACTGAAAGCCGCTACATCACCACACAAGTAGTTTATCTACTGGCACGTCTTAGAAGCATGGGCATAGCTACCCCCCCTCAAATGGAAGAAAGGTATATCCGCGCATTGAAATACCTGTACCAGGAAATGGTAAAAGAATATTTGTGGCTGAATAAGCATCCCAAAGGTACTCCAAGTGAATCTAGCATAAAATTGCTCTATAGCATTGCTATCGACCCGAAGGCACAGGCTATTACCGACCGTAATCTGAACCTTAGAATGATAGAAAGACTGATTCAGCGCTCCGCATCATTTGGTATCTTTGAAAAGTCAATGATTGCTGTCATTATGGATGCCAACCAGCATCGCAACGAAGCCGAAACGCTGATGAAATCAGTTATGGAATATCTGATCAAATCGGACGAGATGGGGTATTATTTCGACAGCTACAAGGCGGAATATAGTGCCACTGATTATCGCATTCCTACTCAAGTGGCAGCTATGGAAGCTCTTGCGCGACTTACAAAAGGTCAGGAAGCTACTTTAAATGGAATGAAGCATTGGTTGCTCACGCAGAAACAGACACAGATATGGGATACGCCTATCGCTTCGGCCGATGCGGTATATGCCTTTATAATGAAAGGTGAAAAAGAAATGACTTCACCGGCTTGCATTACTGTACAGATGGGAAAAGATACAATCAGTACTCCCAACGATGTTTTAGGGCATACACAAAGAACTTATTCAGGTAATGACTTGAAACAAATTTTGTCTACTCCGGTCACCTTCACACAAAATGGTACACATACGGGATGGGCAAGCATACACACAGGGTATCTGGAAGAGATAGACCGCCTGTCTTCATTCCAGAAAAAGGAACTGAGTATCCATAGAGAATATCTATATCAAGGACAAGAAATCAACCAGAAGACAGAACTGCGCCCTGGAAGTAAACTCACCATCCGGCTAACCATAAAAGCCGACCGTGACATGGACTTTGTCTGCCTAAAAGATGAAAAAGCCGCCTGTATGGAAGTGATCTCTCAAGTATCGGGTTACCTATTTGGAGACCAACTCTCATTTTATCAGGTAAACCGAGATTCATCTACAGAGTTTTTCATTGAAAAACTGTATAAAGGCACTCACATCATAACATATGAAGTCTACTTGTCGCGTAGCGGAAACTATCATACTGGAGCAGCAACCGTTTTTTCAGTCTACGCTCCACAATTCTTTTCGCATACAAAAGGAAGCAGCCTGAATGTGAAATAACCACTATATCAAAATCAGACGAGGAAGTAATCTGCTGACGATATTACAGCCTATCACTTCCTCGTCTTCTTATCAAATCATTAACGAACAAGTCAGGACCGCAAAAACCGCTTCTTACGAACCATCTAAAAAAGTATCTTCGACATTCGTACACGCTGTACACATTTCTCATTTGAAGTTACATGATCTAACGACAGGTAAATCAACATCAAAAAAATCATTCCGATGATGAAGGAATAATAGTGCATATAGGCACGTAACAATGACTCTTTCTTCATCATCCACTGAAAGTCTTCCTCTACATGTTGCTTAGCATCTGAATAACGAGAACCAACACCTGTATAACGGCCAATGGCTTTATCGCACTCGTTGTTTACTATCTCGTTCGACAAGGTATAAGAAGTAGCCATATCCATATAGCTGTTGACCAAAATATATTCCACAATAGATGCTAGGCTGTAGCGGGTGAGCCGTCTCCACGCCGCCGAAG
>RCNI01000825.1_pt1 | contig 32740 bp, 31 predicted proteins | sample 2041151 | NCBI WGS metagenome assembly RCNI01 (sample SAMN09708214, study PRJNA481090) | feces metagenome | isolation source: feces | place: Antarctica: Albino Rookery
TGAAATTTTCTTATAATTCTTTCAACAACTTTTGGATTTACTTTCATTTTTCTAGCAATAAGAACATATCCTAAATGCTCTTCATCATACAGTCTAATTATTTCTTTTTTTTCTTTATATGTTAATTTAGCCATAATAAAACTCCTCCAGTTTTGTCCAACCTTTGGGGTTCACTTCAATAGTACGTGGTATTAATTTTACAATAAAAAGCGGCAGAGAAAATCTCTCTACCGCTTTTCGTTACTCTGCTGATTCCAGCATATTCTCAATAAATATGCCATAATCCTTTGTAGGATCACCGACAACAACATGAGTTACTGCACCAATTAATTTACTATCTTGTACAATTGGACTTCCACTCACGAGTGATTGCGGTTAGGGACAATAGCTATTAGATAAATAGGAATAGGTTTAACAGGTAATTCCCCTACTCCTAATGCACGACATATAAAACCCTTCGATTTATTGCTTTCGACCGAGAAAAGCCATTTCAAGATACTGTATCCATTTTTCTATTGCCTCGAATGTGAAACTTTTTAAGGCCTCTAAATAGTAAAGGAATGCTTCAGGGTTTTCTTGTTCCATCCATAACAAACTTTTCTTAGGTCCCTTATAAGCATGGTGCATAACTTCGCAGAAAATTTCAAGGCTGTCTACCAGTACCCAATGTCCCCGATAAGCACCTTCGACATCGCCTCGCTTTATTCTTAACACCATTTTCTTGCACCATTCGATATCATTCTGAATATTATTGTCAGATCTTCGGGGCAAACTGTTTATAAATCTGGCAACCTGTGATTTGAAATTCTTCCCGAATTCATGTGTATCCCACACAACAATACCATCACTGATTTGTAGAAAGTCTGCATACGAAACATTATCTTGAAAATAGTTTTCGGGATAAATAAACGCGTCAAGTTGGATTCCATCGACAACCGAAATATCGTGAAATCTTTTATGTTGCTTTGCAATCACCAATGCGTCAAAGTCACTGTTTACATTGTTCGTTCCGTCCGCATAAGAGCCATAAACAATTATTGCGGTTGGCTCATATTTTTCTTTTAGATACTCAATTATCTTATCCATGGCACAAAATGCTCCTTTTTTATAGATTTGTCTGTGCGATAAATTGTGATTCACCTAGCCGAATTATATCACAAAAACCAGGCAGAGGCAAAGGTTTCTTCCTCTGCCTCTGTTTGTCATACCGTCACGCCGCTGCGTCCAGCATATTCTCAATAAAGATGCCATAACCCTTTGTAGGATCACCGACAACAACATGAGTTACTGCTCCAATTAATTTACCATCTTGTACAATTGGACTTCCACTCATTCCTTGCACAATTCCATTACTAATTTGAATTAAATCTTCATCGATTACTTTAAACACAATCCCTTTTACATCTTTTGTTTTTTGCTTTTTAATTTCAATTAATTCTATTTCATATGGTTTAATTTGATTTCCATTCACTACCGTATACATATATGCTTTACCGGTATGAATTTCATCTTTAGATGCACAGTCCATCATGTTTGAAGAGTCTACATTTTTTAAATATGTACCATATATTCCATAGATGGTATTTTTTTGAATATTTCCTATTGGCTGTTCATAATCAATAATTCCATGCTTTTCTCCTGCATCGTAATCTGTCGATTTTTTTATGGATGTAATTGATGCAGGAAAAAGCTTTCCATCGCTTATATCAGCTAATTGCTGTGTATCAAAATCCATTATTTCATGTCCTAAACAACCATACATATTTGTCTCTGGATCATAAAATGTTAACGTTCCAATTCCGGTGATTTTATCTTTTACATAAACACCACTTTTAAAATTTTTATTCTTTTGATCATAAATATAATATATATAACTTTGCATATTTTTATCATTTCGAATAATCGTTATAGGAATCTTGCTTTCCTTTTTTTGCTTAAAAAAATGCATTAATTGTTCTTGCATTTCTTTTATAGAATTTATTTTATGATCATGAATATGAGTAATTAAATCTCCTTTTTGTAAATATTTAGATGGGTTATATTTTTTTCCATCACAATGAAATATATAAGTACCATTTACCATAACACCATCATATCTTGCTTCAATTCCAACACTATCACCACCTAGAATTACTTTTTCACTTGCATAAATATGACAAGGAAAAAACAATAACGTAGCACAAACGATGCATACAAAAAATTTCTTTGACATGTTATCACCTTCTTCATTAGTCTACCCAACGAAATGTGATATTATCAAAGAAATTTATATTTATCTTTTAGCTTTATTTAATAATTCTTGTGCCATTGCTTTTGCTGAATCACTTACAGATCCACTACTAATGGTTGCTAATTCTTGAATTCTCTCTCCTTCATTTAATAAGTGAATATTTGTTTTTGTTCCCTCATCGTTTTGTTCTTTTTGAACAATATAATGATCATCTGCACAAGCTGCTACAGGAGCTAAGTGCGTTACACAAAATACTTGAACATGCTGTGCAAGTTCTTGCATCTTTTTACCAATTGCAAATGCAACATTACCACTTACACCTGTATCAATTTCATCAAAAATAATCGTTTCAATTCCTTGTAAACGTGCAAATACTGTTTTCATACCTAGCATAAAACGAGATAATTCTCCACCAGATGCGGTAGTAGATAAACTTTTTAATTGCTCTCCCTTATTCATAGAAATCAAAAATTCAACTTGATCAATCCCATTACTACTTGGTTCAATCTCATGAAAATCAATACAAAATTTTGCATTTGGCAATTCTAAATCATGTAATTGTTTCATTACATATTCTTCTAGTTCTTTTGCCTTCTTCAGACGTACTTTATGTAATTGTTCTGCATACTTCATATATTCTATTTTTGCATTTTCGCATTGTTTATTTAATTTATTTAACGCATCTTGACGATGAAGAATTCCATCAATTATTTGTTCTAATTCCTCACGTTTTTTTAATACAGAAGAATACTTTCCTCCGTATTTACGATAGATCTTATGAATGTATGAAATTCGATCAACAATTCTTTGATACTCATGTTCATCAAATTCTAATGTTTGTGCATAATCTTTGATATCAGCTAATAAATCTTCTAATGAATAATATACATCATTTAATTTTGATGCATAGTTTTCTAATGCATCATCATATTGTAATGAAGACAGTCCACGAGCTGCTTCGTAAATGTTTGATAAACAACTATGTTCGCCATCTAATAAATCAATAGAAGAAGCAATTGTCGCATTTACTTTTTCAAAGTTAGACATTCTTTTTAATTCTTCTTCTAAGCTTTCTAATTCATCTTCTTGAATATTTGCTTCATCAATTTCATTTAATTGAAAAGTTAAGAATTCTAGATCCTCTTCACTATAATCTGCATGAAGTAAACTATCATACTCATCTTTGCATTTTTTATATATTTTAAATTGTTCTTTAACACTTTGTAGCAATGTTTCTTCTTGAATAAACTTATCTAATAAAGATAAATGATACTTAGCATTTAACAGATATTGTGTATCATGTTGAGAATGTAAATCAATTAATTCACTCATGATTTCACGTAGAAAAGAAACACTTGTCATTCGTTGGTTTAACCGTGTACTACTTTTTCCCTCTTTCGTAAACTCTCTAGTTACAATAATTTGATTTTCTTCAATATCATAGCCTGCATCCATTAATATTTTTTGTACTTTAGAGTTTGATGAAATATCAAATACGCCTTCAATAATTGCTTTATCTTTCCCGGTTTTGACCATGCTAGAGCTAATACGATCTCCTTTTAAAATACCAATTGCATCCATTAATAAAGATTTTCCAGCTCCTGTTTCACCAGTAAAAGCTGACATATTTTCACGTAATGATAAATTTACTTCATCTAAGAGAATAAAATCCTTTACATATATCTGTGTAAGCATCCGATCACCTCTTTATCTTATGTTCTTTTACAATTTTTCGATAATCAAAAATATTTTGCGATGGCTTATCACAAATGTGCATAACAAATTCACGATTTCCATCTCTTCCTAATATGCTACTTTCTTGTAGATGATGCACGTATAATCCATGTTCAACTACAAAATCAACCATATCTTTTAAAACTTGAATATGTACTTTTTCATCTTTTACAATTCCATTTTTTCCAATATTTGATTTGCCTGCTTCAAATTGAGGCTTGATTAAAATTACAAGTTCCTTTGTATTCATAATTTCAAATAAAGCTGGTAGGATTAATTTTGCTGAAATAAACGAAACATCCATACAAGCAAACTCAGGGCGTTCTTCAAATAAATCACTTGTTAAATAGCGGCAATTACAAGATTCCATATTAATCACACGTGGATCTTGTTTTAATCTTTCAATCAGTTGATCTCTTCCTACATCTACTGCATATACTTTTTTTGCACCTTGTTGCAAGCACACATCTGTAAATCCTCCTGTGCTTGCCCCAACATCAATACAAATACGATCTTTTAAATTCAAGCCAAAGTCTTCAATTACATCATATAATTTAAATCCTGCTCTGCTTGCAAAGGCAATATCTGGTTGATCCATAGTAATCACATCATCTTCACTTACATCATAACTACTTTTCTTTATGATTTTATCATTAACTTTCACAAGACCTTCTTTAATACAGTCTTGTGCTTTACTTCTTGATAATTCTGGATATATTTGTACTAATCTTTGATCAATTCTCATATAATCTCCTATAAATAGCTTGCGATTACTTCACATAAATAATTTAAATCTAAATGCTCTAACTTTCGTAATTGAGGAATACTTCCGTGCTCTACATAATGATCTTTAATACCAAGTCGAACAAAATGTTTCGTAATTCCATGATCATTTGTGTATTCAAGTATCGCACTTCCTAATCCACCAATTTTTATATCTGTTTCAAAAATAATAACCGGAATTGAAAGCTGACAAATTGCCTCTAGCATTTCTGTATCAATTGGTTTAAAGAAACGAGCATTCACAACACTTATAGGTAAATTATTTACCTTTGCTTTAGAAATAACTTTATCAACACAATCTCCATATGTTATAACACATAACCTATTTCCTAATTCTGATGTCCATTTTGTCCAACTACCAATACGAATAGAAGTATATTCTTCTACCTTTTTATAAGGTGTGTTTCCTCTTGGATATCGAATAACAAATGGATGATTTTGTTGAAATGCAGTATACATCAAATTTTGTGCTTCTTTACTATCTTTAGGTTGTGATAAAATCATATTAGGAATATGACGCAACATTGCAATATCGAATACACCATGATGTGTTTCTCCATCTTCACCAACTAGGCCACAACGATCAACACCGATAACAACAGGTAAATCCATTCGTGCTACATCGTGATTAATTTGATCATATGCACGTTGTAAAAAAGAAGAATAAACACTAATAAAAGGTCGAATACCACTTGCTGCTAACCCAGCAGCAAACGTCATTGCATGTTCTTCTGCAATCCCACAATCAAAACTTCTTTGTGGGTACTGCGTAAAGAAATTATTTAATTTACTTCCACCAATCATTGCAGGTGTAATTGCAACAATATCTTTATTTTCTTTTGCTAAGTCGCATAGTGTAGTTGAAATTACTTCACTCCAACTTTTATGTCCAGCGGGCATCTTTGACAATGAAATACCTGTTTTAGGATCAAACTGAGAAACTCCATGCCATTTACCTTCTACATCATTTTCTGCAAATGAATATCCTTTTCCTTTTTTTGTAACTACATGTACAACAATCGGTCCATCATGTTCTTTTGCAATTTGTAATACTTTAATTAAACGTTTTAAATCATGGCCATCAACTGGACCGATATAATCTAAATTTAATTCACCAAAAATAGATGTATCTACAACATTTCTTTTTACAGCATTTTTTATGCTTTTCATTGAGTTTAAAACATCATTGCCTATTTTTGATGATGACAAAGCATCTTTTAAATCTACTTTTAATGCATTATATGGTTTACTTGTCCGTAATCTAGTAAAATTTTGATCAATTGCACCAACGTTTTTTGAAATTGACATATTATTATCATTAAAAATAATAACCATCTTTCTTTGTTCGCTACCAATTTGATTCAATGCCTCAAACGACATACCACCAGTTAAAGCACCATCTCCAATAACAGGTACAATTTGAAAATGCTCATGTTTTAAATCTCTAGCAACACTCATTCCTAGGGCAGCTGATAAAGATGTAGAAGAGTGTCCTGCTTCCCATGGATCATGTTCACTTTCTTTTCGCTTTTGAAACCCTGCAATTCCTTTATATTGACGCAACTGAGCAAACTGTTTAATGCGTCCTGTTAGAATTTTATGGACATAAGATTGATGTCCAACATCAAAAATAAATTTATCATTTGGACTTGAAAAAACATAATGCATAGCTAATGTTACATCTACTATTCCTAAATTACTGGATAGATGTCCACCTGTTTTTGAAATACTTTCAATTAAAAATTCACGTATTTGTGTTGCTACATCTTCTAATTCTTCAATTGATAAAGATTTAATATCAGATGGACCCTTAATATCAAAAATATTCATTGAATCACCCCATTAATTTTTTCGATTCATTAACAAAGTAAAAATTTCATCTAATGCTTTAGGGTTTAAATCTAACTGATGCATCGTCTTTTTTGCATCCTCATAATAAAATTCTGCTTCCTTTTTTGCATCTTCGATGCCCATAATTGAAACATATGTATTTTTATTATTTTCTACATCACTATTTATGTTTTTACCTAATTCTTCAACTGTGCTTGTTACATCTAAAATATCATCTTGAATTTGGAATGATAATCCAATTTCATTACCAATTTTTTTCCATGCATCACAATCATTTTCTCGATGTGCAATATAGCTAGCACAAAGCATTGGCAATGTTAAAAGTTTTCCTGTTTTATAAAAATGAATATCTTTTAATTCATCCACAGATAAATTTTCCTTGCTCTCGCCTTCTAAATCTTTTACTTGACCTAATACCATACCATTAGCACCAGCATAATCACTTAATGCATATACTATAGCACTATTTACTTTTGCATCTTTTGTTGCACTTGCACCTAATAAAAATGCATGTGTTAACAATGCATCTCCTGCTAAGATTGCGATTGCTTCTCCAAATTTAACATGGCATGTTGGTTGCCCACGTCTTAATGTATCATTATCCATTGCAGGTAAATCATCATGAATCAAAGAATATGTATGAATCATTTCAATTGCCGCTGCTGCTCTATATCCTAAAGATTCTTCTACACCATATGCTTTTAATGTAGCAAATAGTAATCTTGGACGAATCCTTTTACCACCTGCCATTAAAGAATATTGCATTGCATCTTTTACGTTAGAATCTGCAACATCATCTAAAATATGCGATAAATACTCCTCAAAATCATTCATGACTTTCATCCTCCTGATACGTCTTTAATAATTCACTTACTTTATTTTCAAACTGTGTTAGTTGTCCATTACATGAATTAACAAGTTTTAATCCTTCTTCAAATAAAGTAATAGCTTCTTCTAATTCTATTTCATTTTTTTCTAAACAATCTACAATCTCTTCTAAACGATTCATAGACTGTTTAAAGGATTTCTTTTCTTCCATTATAATTTCTCCTTTTTGTTCACAGTAGTATATAAATACCCATCATTTAATCGAATTTTTATATCATCATTTTCAGATACATCTTCAATTGTACGAATAATACCATCTTCTTTATGTGCAATCGCATATCCTCGTTGCAATACTTTCAATGGACTAAATGCATCTAATAATGCTACTTGTTTTTCAAATGCAGTTCGATCTTCATTATTTTTCTTTTTCATTGCATATTGTAATTGATATGAATGCTCTATAATGTTCTGTTTATTGTTTTTTGCATATAGTTGTGCATATTGAGCCAATTTATGACTTCGTGTATGAATCTCATGTTTGGCGTCCATTACTTTTGACTCAACTTTTGTTAACGCATGAATCTGTAAATCTAATTGCATTTGACTTTCTCGAATATAAGAAAGTGGATCTTTTATATATCGATGATTTTTTATGCTTTCGATTGCTTGCTTATTCTTTTGAATTACATATTCTACGCTTGCTTTCATACGCATTTGTTTTTGTTTAATTGAATATTGTACATCTATACGATTAGGTGTAATTAACTCTGCTGCAGCTGTTGGTGTTGCAGCTCTTGCATCACTTACATAATCTACTAATGTTGTATCAGTTTCATGACCAACTCCAGTAACAATTACTGTTTTCATATCACAAATACATCTTGCAACACTTTCTTCATTAAAGCACCACAAATCTTCAATGGCTCCTCCACCTCTCGCAAGCAAAATAACATCGTGATTTGCTTCATCAGCAAATTTTAAATTTTTAATAATATCTTTTGCTGCAGCATTTCCTTGTACTAATGATGGATATACACAAACATCCGCAATTGGCCATCTTCTAGCTATTGTTGTTAAAATATCTTGAATTGCTGCTCCTGTTTTTGCTGTAATTACACCAATACTCATTGGGTAATCTGGTAATGCTTTTTTTCGTTCAACTGAAAACAAACCTTCTTGATTCATTTTCTTTTTGACTTCTTCTAATTGAAGATATAAATCTCCTAATCCATCAATTTGAACCTTAGTAACATATACCTGCAAACTTCCTAAAGCTTCATAAATAGATACGGATGCTTGTACAATCACTTGCATTCCTTCTTTTAAAAGAATTTTACAACGTGAAGCATAGGAAGAAAACATCACACAATTAATTTTAGCTCTTTGATCTTTAAGTGTGAAATACCAATGTCCACTACGATGATTCGTAAAATTTGATATTTCACCCTTAATTAAAATCGATTGTAATTGAGTGTTATGATCAATGCTTTGTTTTAAAAAATGAACCACATCATAGACACTCAATAAATTGGATTTCATAGACAATCTAACACTCCATTAATTAATTTATATGTTTCATCATCACAATATTTTTTTGCCAATGTAATTGCTTCATTAATAACAATTGCTTTTGGAGCTACTTCCATATCAATTTCGCAAGCAGCCATAATTAAAATTGCTTTTTCTACATATCCTAGTCTATCAAAAGACCAATCATCACGTAATGCATTATTAATCATTTCGATATAATCATCTTCATATTTAATTGCATCAATTGTGATTGTGTATAAAAAAGGATCGATTTCATTTGTATGATTATTATCATACACAACTTCCTTAATATCTTTATTTAATAAAAAATGTTGGTATAAACAAGTCATTGCTTTTTCCCGTAATTCATGTCTACTAACTGCCATATAAAATTCCTCCTACTTACTTATATATTTTATCATAAATGTAAACAAAACTAATAGAATTTATAAAATTGTAATAATTCTAACTAATCCGTTTCATTGTCCCATGGCACTTGTGCGCTAGGAACAACTTTAGAAGCACTATCTGAATGCTTTTTTTGATCATCAAAAAATATATGTGGATCAAATGCCTTTAAAACTTCTGTCTTAGGTAATCCTCCTAAAAAGAAAGCTTCATCAATTCTTACATCCCAAGAACGCAATGTTCGAATTACTCGCTCATGTGCTGGTGCATTACGTGCAGTAACAAGAGCGGTACGAATTGGTGCATGCTGCACATCCATATTTTTTTGTAAATCACTGATGGTTTTCAAGAAACGTGCAAAAGGCCCTTTTGGTAACTGTTGATTTGCCTTTCTTTGTTCATTTTCAACAAACGCTTCTAATCCTTGCTCTTGATAGATTCTTTCTGATTCATTACCAAATAATACAGCATCTCCATCAAAAGCAATACGAATTTGATCAATTTCTTTCATCACATCAAAATTTTCTATTTTATTGGTGTAAATTCTTCCAGCAGCAAAACCATCTTTTACTGCCTGTTTAACATCGTCTTCATTCGCACTTAAAAATAAATCAACACCAAATGAGGATAGATACGGTGATAAACTTGCTCCACCGGTTAAAACAGCACGACTAATATTAAGTCCATAATGAGCGATGCTATTAAAAATACGTAAAGAAGTATCTGCTGAATTACGCGACATAATCAAAATTTCGACAAGATGTTTTTGATATCGTTCATTTAACTTTAATAATGCCTTTACCAATGCAAAACCACTTCCAGGCTTCAAAATATCATTTTCATGTTCTATTTGATATTTTGCATATGCTTCTAAACCTTCTTCTTCATAAATACGGTTTTCTTCATCTAAATCAAACAATGCACGTGAACTAATTCCAATCACTAAACAATTTTCTAACGTAACTGCCATAATTCCTCCATATAAAAAAAGAAATCCGCGAGGATTTCTTTAAAACATAAAGCCGCTGACACGAATGTCAATTTGATCCGGTTTAAAACCAGTCATATGTTCAATATTTTCAAAGATCTTACCTTGCAATTTGGTACATGCATCATTTACGTTCACACTATACTTTACTTTAACATCCATCATCAAGATTAACTTGTCATCTGTAATTTTACATACTAACGGATATTTAAACGGTGTGCTCATCTCAGTTAGCTTTACATTTTCGTCTTCTTCAATCACAATATTTGCAATTGTAGCAAACGATGATTTGCTTAACGCAATCATTCCATCATTATTATTTTCTTTTAATGCAATATATTCTTGTGCCATAATTATCACCCTCTAAAACCATTATACCAAAAATAAATACTATTTAAAAGAAACTTCTAAAAAATATTTTTGATTCGTAATTTTGTTTGCTTTCTGCATTATTTTATTCGCAAGTTTTGCATCATCTTTTTGTTCAAACACAGTAATTATACAAGTTGTTTCTTTAATTTCTACTGCACACTTAATGTGATCTTTTGCTAACTCATCAATTATCTTTTGCTGTAATTTTTTTTCTTCGGACAATGCGTCAATTTGTTCTAATGCATCCTTTTTCTCATCTTCATTCTTTTTCTTATCTGCTACATGAGAACTTTGTTTATTCATTTCTTCATCTTTTTTTTCATTAATTTTTTCTTGTAATTGATCTGCTTCATTCACTTTTGATGTATTTTTTTCCTTTACCTTTGCGCTTTCTTTTGTTACATCGGTTTCTTTCATAACCGTTGTTGTATCACTAGGTAATGTTACATAATACACACTTAACATTAATATCAGTGAAAACATTGTTAAAAATGCGAGTGCCTGTTTATTCATATGATGTCCTCCTCATTACTATAGCTTATGAAAGACATCATTATAGTATGTCATTTTAATCAAATATTTTATGCATACGTGACATCCAATCATCATAATATGCGTTTTTATATTGCATAAAATCTGAATAACTAATCACACGTTCTTCTAATTCTTCAATAAATTTCACAAACGCTTTATTAATTTTAATCATTTTATCATTATGAACAATTGCTGTTGTACCAATTTCACATAAAGAGTCAGCCAATAATTTTGCACACTCATCATGCAATCGTTCACTTTCTTCCATTGGCAAACGTACAAAGCTTGTGTTTAACCAATAATAATCTACTAAATAATTACGAATAATAGTTAAAAATAAACTAAAATCTTCCATGTTGTTTCCTGGTTCAATCGCAAATAACATTTTAAAGAAAACAAACCAATCATAATCTTTGTTAATAACTGATAACAAATACTTACCTAATGTATAAATAAATACATCCGATGATACAAACTCACCTTCCATAACAATTTCTTCTTCAAAATCCATATCTGTAGAATTTAGCTTTTTAAAAGTTCTAAATAAACTTGCAATACGATCATTGTTTCCTCCGTCATATCGTATGTCTTTTATAAAAATATAATGTCCTAAAATATTAGAAGTATTTTTAACATTTAAAGTAAATCCTATAGATTCTTTCATCTTTGTCGCAAATAAATCATTGATTGCTTTTGATATCTGCTGTTCAAATCCTGACTCTGTAAGTGATGCATCCCCAACAGATGTATGTTGCATCTGCTGATAAATGATATTTAATTGACGATCTGTAATAGTAAGATTTGCTTTAATACTTGCTAAAATTTCTTTCATAAAACTATCATATACATAGTAATTGGTATTTTTATATACTAATTTATGTTCAATTTCTCCCCAGAAGGAATTTACTAGAGCTTTAATTTGTAACTCAATGTTTATTTTTTTATTATCTTTTAAAAAGTATCCATCAATTCGATAGATTGCAAATCCATTTTTTTGAATTTGTGGTTGCCTTGAAGCACAGTCCAAAAAGAATTCAGGATGTTTTTCGCTACTATAATATCCATCCTCTTCATTACGAATATTCATTCTCTCACGAATTACATTTAATACATTATATTCATCTTCAATAAAACGACATTCAATAATAAATCCAATCAAATCACTTAAATGATCTAAAATATCTTGTGCATTATCGTAATCTGCATAAAATCGGTTTCGAATAATTTTTTCTCGCAAACTTTCTTTACTCTTAACACGTGAATTAATACCTACAATCATAGAAGCTTTATTCTCAAATAAATCATTTAAAGCTACACGAATATCACTTTCTACATCATTATAAAAACTTTCATTTTTTTCTAACAATGCTAATGTTTCATCAATAATATCGAATACTTTTAAACGCATGCTATACATTCCCTTCTTTTTGAAAATACGCTCTTGCACAATCAGAATCTTTCATTAATTGTTCTTTTAACGCATCCATTCCATCAAAATGTTGTTCGTCTCTTAAATATGCATAAAAACGATACCGTACTTCCAAATCATAAATCATTTGATCAAAATCTAATATATAGGCTTCAATGGATATTGCATCTTGATAATTAAAGCTTGGATTATGTCCTACATTAATAATTGCTACATACCATTGATTTCTAACGAACGCTTTACCAATATAAACTCCACATTTTGGCATTACATAATCTTTATCCAATTTTAAATTTGCTGTGGGAAATCCATATTTTCTACCAATTCGATTACCACTCTTTACAACACCGCACAATTCATAAACTCGTCCCATTAAACGTGTTGCATCTTCCATATTTCCTTCTTTAATCAATCGTTCAATTCTTGTTGAACTTATTTTTTCATCTTCACTAGCAATTTCATCAATGACTTCTACATTAAAATAAGCCTGTTCAAGTAGTGTTTTCGTATTTCCTTCTCCACGATGTGCATAATGAAAATCATATCCACAAACTAATGTATCTATATTTAATGGTTTTAATACTAATTCATGAAATTGTTCATAAGACAAATTTGCCATATCTTCTTGAAAATCTAAAATAACCCATTTTTGAATTCCTAATTGTTCGCCAATTTCTTGACGATATTTCATTGGTGTTATATGAGGAATATGTCGTAATTTCTTTATTACTACCCACGGATCTGGATCAAATGTAATCAGTGCAGGAATTGTTCCATTTTCTCTCGAAATATCCAATACCTTCTTTACTAACTGTTGATGTCCTTTATGTAATCCATCAAAATATCCTATACAAGCTGTAATCTTATCACTACACGCTACTGGTGTGTGAATATTAAATCGTAATATATCCATTTTTCTACCTACCATAAACCTCTAACACATCGAAATACATCTTTGTGATCTCGCTCATAAATTGCGATTACATCCTCCTGATCTAAAATTGCTACTCGATCAGATGTAGTATTCATTCGTACATGCTTTCCATTATAAATATCTTTTAATGGCGTATATGCTATGCATTCATAACCATCTAATATTTCCTTAATCGGATGCAATGTATAATCTCCGTTTTTAACATCTTCTAAAGTCACACAATCTTCTAGCGAAAAGCGACCTACTTTTGTTCTCACTAATGAAGACATACATCCATAATTTCCTGTTTGTGCTGCTATATCATGGCATAATGAGCGAACATATGTCCCACTACTACAACTTACTCTAAATTTTAATTCTTCCTCATTTAATGCCTCAATATCATAAATTTCTACACTACGCACTGGACGTACTACCTCTTCATGATTTCTTGCATACTCATAGAGCTTTTTACCATTTACTTTCACACTAGAAATCATTGGAGGAACCTGTTGAATGACTCCTTTAAAAGAATCTAATTCTTTTTGAAAATCATTTATTGGGATAACTGGCTTTTCATCTAACACTTCTTCCCAAATATCATCACTAATTGTTTTTTTACCTAATTCCATTGTTGCAATATATTCTTTATCCGTGTCTTCTAAAAAGGGTAAAACCTTACATGCTCTACCTACTAGCACCAATAAAACTCCAGTTGCATTTGGATCTAATGTACCGCTATGCCCTATTTTTTTTATATGAAGAATTCTTCTTAATTGTGCAACCACATCATGAGAAGTCATTCCTTTTTCTTTATTAATTAATAAAATACCATTCATGTAATCACCCAGAAAATATTATATCATAGTTTTTATTTACAAGCTTGAGAAACCATCAAAAAATCATGTATAATGATAGCGCATTAAAGGAGTGATATGATGCAATTACACAAAATATTAGGCGATATTAGAAAAGCCGATCAAGATTATAACTTAATTCAAGATAACGATACCATCGCTGTAGGTGTTAGTGGTGGAAAAGATAGTATGGTACTACTAACTGCGTTACATATGTATAGCAAATTTCCAGATAAACATTTTAAAGTTATTGGAATTCATATTAAAATGGGATTTCCCCTAATATGGACTTTACAGAAATTAAAAATTTCTGTAAAAATGAAGGAATTGAATTACATTTAATTGAATCAAAAATATATGACATTTTAAAACTTCATCCAGGTACGGATGGAAACATTCAATGTAGTCTTTGTTCTAGAATTAGAAAATCTTCTGTAAACAACGCTGCAAAGCAATTAAACTGTAATAAAGTTGCTTTTGGACATCATAGTGATGATGCGGTTGAAACCCTTTTAATGAATGGAATTTTTGGGGGTAAGCTTGCAACATTCTTACCAAAAATGTATTTATCTAAAGATGATTTAACATTTATTCGACCAATGGTTTATTCCTATGAATCCGATGTTTTAAATGCACAAGTAAATAATAATATTCCTTTTGTAGTAAGTACATGTCCTAATGATGGATATACAAAGCGACAAGAAATGAAAGATTTATTAGATGAATTCTATAAAAAATATCCAATGGCAAAAGGAAATTTCCAACGCATGCTATACAACGAAGCACAAGTAGAATTATGGCATCGAGAAAATGATCATAACAAAATAAAAGCAGAAGCAAAAAAACCTCGTATTTTATTAGAACAAGATGGATATAACCTTATTCAAAAAGGTCAAACATCATTTATAGATTTACATTCTAAAAAACAAAATATACGTGTATCTGATATAGAAAAACAACAGCTATTAAATCATAAAATTACAATAAAAGAAATCATTGAAAAACACAAAAAAATATAACAACAAGCCGAGTCATAAATAAAACTGTAATACAGTTAAATAAACGACTCGGCTTATTTATACTTTTATAGACAAAAAAGATGAAATCTGCAAGAAACAGGATTCCATCCTAAAGTTATACAAATTCATCTTTTTATGATGATTTTATTTACTTTCTTTTTCTAAGAAATAGGTAGATTCCATATCTGCAACACTAAGTGCAAATGATAATGGAAAATTTTCAAATGAAAATCCAACACTTCGTGGATCATCATTATTACTAAATCCCATATGATAACGAATTGCAAAAGCTTCTTCTCGTGTTAATCGCATAAATCCTGTAATGATATAAACACTCTTTTCCCCATGTCCATATGGTAAATGATCTTCAAATTCATAATATGGCACTTGTGTCCAAGTCCCATTCACTTTTACATTACGAGTACTTTCTTTATAACAATCAATTTTACAGATATCGTGAAGTAAAGAAACAATAGCAATTGTTTCATCACTATAATTCATATGATAAACATCTTTACATCTTTCTCTTTCTACATATGATTTCAAACATTCATAAACATGCAAACTATGTTCTACTAAACCTTGTGGATAAGAACCATGAAATCTTGTACTTGCAGGAGCAGAAAAAAAATCGCTTTGATTGATTAAATAATCTAATAATTTTTCACTTCCTTCTCGATGTATATATTGTTTATATAACTCAATAAACTGTGCTTTATAATCCATAAGTATTCTCCTCTTTTATATGTATAAGTATAACATAAATAAAAAACAGATGGTAACCCATCTGCAATATCAAATTTAAAGTCTGGAAGGAGAGATCTTTCCCTGTATATACAGGTGGGTGATCTGTGTTAGATATTAGGATCCTTACTCGTAGCAAGTATTCAACACCATCGAACAACATCCGATCTCCCTTATCTCTAAGCGTAGGAAAAATTTATGCCTTCCAGACATTAATAGTATATCAAAAAACTTTTAAAAATATACTCTTGACTTTATTTTTTTTCTCGTTCTAAAAAAGGAAACCGAAGTTTCCTTTTTATTAATCTTTAATTGAGATATGTAATTCTTCTAACTGTGCCTCATCTACCGCAGTTGGAGCATCACTCATTGGGCATTTTGCATTTGCATTTTTAGGGAATGCAATAACATCTCGAATAGAATCACTTTCTGATAAAATCATTGCAATTCGATCTAATCCAAACGCTAATCCACCATGAGGAGGTGTACCATATTTTAACGCATCAACAAACCATCCAAAGTTTTGTTGAATTTTTTCTTCAGTAAATCCTAAAACTTCAAACATTTTATCTTGCATTGCACCATCATAAATACGTAATGATCCACCACCAAGTTCATAACCATTTAATACAATGTCATAAGCAATCGCATGTACTTTTCCTGGATCTGTATCGATATATTGCATATCTTCATCTTTTGGACGTGTGAATGGATGATGCATTGCATACCATCTTTCATCTTCTTCACTATATTCAAACATTGGGAAATCAGTAACCCATAAGAAAGAGAATTCATCTTTTTTCTTCCATCCAAGTTCTGCACCAAAATGATTACGTAATGCACCTAATACATCACATGTTGTTTTCCATTTATCAGAGACAATACAAATTAAATCATTTTCTTTTAATGATAAACGTTCTACTAATTTAGCAATTTCATCTTCGCTTAAGAATTTTACGATAGAACCACTTAATTCATTACCCATATATTTTAATGTAACTAATCCTTTAGCTCCATTTTTCTTCGCAAGTTCTGTAACTTTGTCAATTTCTTTTCTTGTCATACTAGCTTTTTCTGGTACAACAATTGCCTTAATGCTTCCATTATTAGCAATACAGTCAGTGAATACTTTAAATCCACAATTTGTAAAGATATCTGTAATTTCTTGTAATTCCATTCCAAAACGATTATCTGGTTTATCACTACCATAACGGTTCATTGCATCTTCCCAAGTTAATCTTGCGAATGGAATTTCAATATCCATACCTTTTACATCTTTCATTAATTTTTGTAGCATTTCTTCCATCATTGTTTGGATTTCAACATCACTTAAGAAACTAGTTTCTAAATCTACTTGTGTAAAATCTGTTTGACGATCTGCACGTAAATCTTCATCACGGAAACATCTAGCAAATTGATAATAACGTTCAAATCCTGATACCATCAATAATTGTTTATATAATTGTGGTGATTGAGGTAATGCATAGAAACTACCTGGATGTACACGACTTGGAACTAAATAGTCACGAGCTCCCTCTGGAGTACTTCTTCCTAGCATTGGTGTTTCAATTTCAATAAAATCTTTACTATCTAAATATTCACGCATGCTATGTGTGATTTTATGACGCATCATTAATTTTTTCTGCATTACTGGACGACGTAAATCTAAATAACGATATTTTAATCTTGTGTCTTCTAATGCATCTGTTTCATCTGCAACAATAATTGGTGTTGTAGCTGCACTATTAATAATTTCAACAGAAGTTACTTTAACTTCAATGTCTCCAGTTGATAATTTTGGGTTTTTATCTTTTCTTTCAGATACTTCTCCTGTTACTTCGATAATATATTCATTACGAACATCTTTTATTTTTTCTGAAATTGTTTCATCGAAAACTAATTGTGTAATTCCTGTACGATCTCTTAAATCAATAAAGACTAATGATCCAAAATTACGTCTCTTTGCAACCCATCCAAGTAAAGTAACTGTTTTACCTGCATCACTTAAACGTAATTCTCCGTTTGTGTGTGTTCTATTCATATTTTCTATCTCCTATTCTTCGCTATTGAAAATTTCATCCATTTTATCTACGATTTCATCTAAAGCAACTGTATATTTTTCTTGTTTTTTTACATCTTTAATTAATACAGTACCATTTTCAATATCTTGATCCCCTACAAGAATTGCACATCTTGCATGTTTTCGATCCACTGTTTTAAACTGAGCTTTATAACTTCTGCCTAAATAATCTGTATCTGTACGATATCCATTTGCACGAAGTTCTGTAACAATTCCTAAAACTTCTTTTCTAACTTTATCAGATAAGCATAAAACATATGCATCTAAACCATTTTCATCCGCTAATTGAATTCCTTCTGCTTCACAAGCAATGATCAAACGTTCAAGTCCCATTGCCCATCCGATACCACTCATATTTTCTGGTCCACCAAAATATTCAACTAATCCATCGTATCTTCCACCTGCAAAGACTGTTGATTGTGCACCCATTTCTTTATTTACAGAAACAACTTCAAATACTGTATGTGTATAGTAATCTAATCCACGAACTAAACGATCATCTACTTCATATGGAATTCCTAACATATCTAATCCATCTAACACTTCTTTAAAATATTGTTTGCTTGAATCATTTAAATAGTCTTCCATTTTTGGAGCATTTTTCATAATATCTTTATCATGATCCACCTTGCAATCCAAAATTCGTAAAGGATTTTGTTCATAACGACGTTTACAATCCGGACACATTGTATCAATATCATTTTTAAAATGTTCCTTTAATGCTTCTCTATATGCAGCACGTGATTCATCATCACCCAAAGTATTAATTAGCACTTTCATATCTTTTAATCCTAATGCAGATACAAAACTCCAACCTAGTGCAATTGTTTCTACATCTAATAATGGACTTTTTGCCCCTATTACCTCTACACCAAATTGATTAAAAATTCTCATTCTTCCCTTTTGTGGACGTTCATGACGACACATTGGTCCTACATAATACATTTTTGCAGGAAGATCCGCATTTCCATACATTTTATTTTCTACAAAAGAACGTGCAACCCCTGCTGTTCCTTCTGGACGTAATGTAAGAGATGTTTTACTATTTTCTAATTGAAATGTATACATTTCTTTATTTACCATATCACTGGAATCATTTCCACGTTTAAATACATTTGTATGTTCAAAAATTGGTGTACGAATTTCATCATAATTATAAACATAACAAAATTGACGAATCATATCTTCTAATTTTTGCCATTTACTAATATCTTTTGGCAAAATATCTTGCGTTCCTCTAGGTACTTGATAATCCATAATATCCTCCATTCTTATCTTCAAACTACAAAAAAGCATAAAAAAACGTCCTTACTAAGGACGTGATTCACGTGGTGCCACCTTATTTCACTCATCAAAAGAGCATCTCAATACTTTAACGCAGTTATACGATTATTCATTTCCTAATAATTCCTCTAAAGTGTCTATTTATATATTCTTTTGTAAAGACTTCCAGCAAATGTCTTATTCTCTGTAACAATTCCTATATAAATCTTCTTTTTCATCGGATTACTTATAGTTTACCCATCTTATCTACATTTGTCAACACACGAATGCTAGCATAAACCTATTTTATCTCATTTATTTAAAAACATTATAAAAAAAAAGTGGTTTCCCACTTTTTTATTCAACTGGATCGTTGATGTTTTGTACATTATGATATACTTGTTGAACATCATCAACATCATCTAATAAAGTAACTAAACGTTGGAATAATTTTAAATCTTCTCCTTCTAAAGTTACATATTCATTAGGAAGCATTGTATCTTCTAAAATATCAAAATTTACATCAGGAATTAATTCACTAATTGCTTCTTGTGCTTTATTTAAATCTGTTGGATCAACTGTAATTGTCATTTGACCATCTTCAACCTCAACATCTTTTAAATCCACATCTGCCATAATTAATGCATCCATCATTGCTTCTTCATCATCATAAGCAATTGAAATTAATCCAACATGTTCATAATTAAATGATACACATCCACTCACACCTAATTTTGCATGAGATTTATTAAAACATGCTCTTAAATCAGCAATTGTACGATTTGAGTTATCAGTTAAACAATCAATAATAATTGTTGCTCCACCGTTTGAACCAAATCCTTCATAAGTAGCAGCAGAATAGTTTTCATTAGAACCACCTTTTGCTTTTTCAATAGCGCGTTTAATTACATCACTAGGAACCTGATTTGCTTTCGCACGTTCAATTACTTTTTTTAATGCAGCGTTCATTTCTGGATCAGGAACCCCTGCCTTCGCAGCTACTAAGATTTCTTTTCCGTAACGAGAATATTTTTTTGCTTTTGCAGCAGCAGTTTTAGCCATAGAAGCAGCACGTACTTCAAAATGTCTACCCATTTATAATCACCTTCCAAATTTTTGCCTTTAATAGTATATCATAGATGTTAAAATTAAAACAAGTTTATTCATGAAATATCATCATATTATCCATACAAATTCCATTAATTTGCTACAATATTTACTACTTTTCCTTTAACTACGATAACTTTACGTATTGTTTTTCCTTCAATTTGACGTTTTACAGTTTCTAATTTCATTGCTTCTTCTTTTAATACATCATCTTCGCTTCCTACTGCAATATCAAATTTACCACGAACTTTACCATTTACTTGAACAACGACTGTTACGCTATTTTCAACTAAAACACTTTCATCGTATGTTGGCCATGGTTCATATGCAATTGTATCCTTATGACCTAAGCATTGCCACATTTCTTCACCGATATGAGGTGCATAACATGATAACATTTTTACAAGACCTTCTGCATATTCACGATATAGAGTTTCTTGTTTGTATGCTTCATTGACAAAGATCATCATTTGAGAGATTGCTGTATTTAAGTTTAAACTTTCAATATCTCCAGATACTTTTTTCACAGTAGCATTATATATCTTATCTAATTTATGATCATTTGTATCACTTAATTTTCCACTTTCAACAACTAAGCGATACACACGTTCCAACCATTTATGACTACCTTCAACACCTTGTTCACTCCATGGTTTACTTGCTTCTAATGGCCCCATAAACATTTCATATAAACGAAGTGTATCTGCACCATATTTTTCTACTACATCATTCGGATTTACGACATATTCAGGGAATCGTTTACCCATCTTAATTCCATTTGATCCTAAAATATATCCTTGATGTACTAATTTTTTAAATGGTTCTTTACATGGAACTAATCCTTTATCATATAAATAATTGTTCCACATTCTCGCATATAATAAATGTCCAACAGCATGCTCTGGTCCACCAATATATAAATCTACTGGCATCCAATGTTTTAATAATTCTGGATCTGCAAACATTTGATCATTATCTGGATCAATATAACGTAAGAAATACCAACTTGAACCAGCACTTCCTGGCATTGTGCTTGTTTCACGCTTTCCTTTAACCCCGTCAATTTCAACTTTTAACCAATCCGTTGCTTTTTCTAATGGACTTGCTCCACTCTTGCTTGGTGAATAATCTTCAAGTTCAGGTAAGATTAATGGTAATTGTTCATCACTTAACGCAATCATATTTCCATCTTCCATATGCACAATAGGAATTGGTTCTCCCCAATAACGTTGACGTGCAAAAATCCATTCACGTAAACGATAATTTACTTTTTTCTTACCACATTTATGCTCTTCTAACCATGTAAGCATAGTTTGAATTGCATCTTCTTTATTTAATCCATTCAAGAATTCTGAATTAATATGTACTCCATCACCTTCATAAGCCTCTTCAGCAACATTTCCACCTTCGATAACAGGAATAATATCGATACCAAATTTTTTAGCAAAATCATAGTCTCTAGAATCATGTGCTGGAACAGCCATAATTGCCCCTGTACCATAGGTTGCTAATACATAATCACTAATCCAAATTGGAACTTTTTTACCATTGACTGGATTAATTGCATATGCTCCTGTAAATGCTCCTGTTTTTTCTTTATTTAAAGATGTTCTTTCTAATTCTGATTTTGTTGCACACATTGCTTTATATGCATTAATTTCTTCTCTTTGCGCATCTGTTGTAATCACATCAATTAATTCATGTTCTGGTGCTAATACACAATAAGTAGCTCCAAATAATGTATCACATCGAGTTGTAAATACTGTAAATTGTTCTTCATGTCCATCAATTTTAAAATCTACATGAGCACCGATTGATTTTCCAATCCAGTTACGTTGCATTTCTTTTGTTGATTCTGGCCAATCAATATCATTCAATCCATCTAATAAACGCTCTGCATATTTAGGAATATCAATTACCCATTGACGCATATTTTTACGTACTACTGGATATCCTCCACGTTCACTCTTGCCATCAATAACTTCATCATTCGCAAGAACTGTACCTAATTCTTCACACCAGTTTACTGGCATTTCTACACATTTTGCTAATCCATCTTCAAATAATTGTTTAAAAATCCACTGTGTCCATTTATAGAAAGAAGGATCACATGTTGAAATTGCTTTTTTCCAGTCATAACTGAAACCTAGCATTTTTAATTGTTTTGTAAATGTTTCAATATTTTTCTTTGTAAAACCATCTGGGTGATTTCCTGTTTGAATTGCATATTGTTCAGCAGGTAAACCAAAACTATCAAATCCAATTGGATGTAATACATTGTATCCTTGCATACGTTTCATACGGCATACAATATCTGTTGCTGTATATCCTTCTGGATGTCCTGCATGTAATCCAACTCCAGATGGATATGGGAACATATCCAATGCATAATATTTCGGTTTTGAATAATCATGCACATCAGTATAGAATGTTTGATGTTCATCCCAATAATTTTGCCATTTTTTTTCGACTTCTAAATGATTGTAATTCATAAACTTTCTCCTTTAACATAAAAAAACGTCCTTATCTAAGGACGTTATAAACGCGGTACCACCTTAGTTCTCTTTTCATTAAAAAAGAGCACTTTCATCTTCTTAACGCGAAGCATACGGATTCTACATCATCAGCTCATTAACAAGTTCCTATGTTCCATACTTCAACGTTTCACCAACCCGTTGACTCTCTAAACTACTTCTCCATAGTACTACTTTAAATCATTGCCTTTAACGTCTATAGTATACTCAAACTAATGCCCATTTGTCAACGAAGTTTCTTACTTTTTATAAGAATCTAATACTTCTACCTATGCAATTGATTTAAAACTGAATAACTTATTAATGTAGATGTCGTAAATACGATATCACAAAGGAGGAAACACTTATGTGTAATGAAAACGGAAAATGTAATTGCTCTAACAACTGTAACTGTCGCTGTAACCCTAAACCAAACTGTGATTACGATGATGCATTATTTAAAGAAGTTGAAAAAATCGCAAGACAGGTTGAAATTCGTCGAATGAAAGAAAATCGCTGCGCTAGACAATTCATCAATTGTATGAGACAAATCACAAATGATTGTCATTCATATCCATATGATGATGAATATGGTAACGATTGTAACCATCATTGCAACTATAAATAAGTAGCATATTAAAAAGGGCGTGAAATTTACGCCCTTTTTAATATAATTATCGAAAGGAAATCGATATAAGTATTGGAATTGCCCCAAACAATAATAGGAAGGAATGCATGAGACAATTACCTCAAATATCATGATAGAGCCAATACCACAATATTAGAAATAAATACTTATTTCATATTTACATAATACCACTTTTAATATTTTATGTAAACCCTTTCAACTTTGATATTATCTATTTTTTTATGAAATTATTAATTTTTATTTTGAATATATTCATCCATTGCTTTTGCAGCAGTTTTTCCTGCTCCCATTGCCATGATTACTGTTGCAGCACCAGTTACTGCATCTCCTCCTGCAAAGACGCCTTCTCTTGTCGTTGCTCCATGTTCATCCGCAACCAAACATCCTTTACGATTCGTATCCAATCCTTCTGTTGTAGAACGAATTAATGGATTTGGTGATGTTCCAATTGCCATAATCATACAGTCAATATCAATAACGAAATTGCTTCCTTTGATTTCTTTCGGTCTTCTTCTTCCACTTGCATCTGGTTCACCTAGTTCCATAGACACACACTCGATTCCTTTTACCCAGCCTTCTTCATCTCCTAATACTTGTACAGGATTTGTTAATAACTGGAATTTGATTCCTTCTTCTTGTGCATGTTCTACTTCTTCTTTTCGTGCTGGTAATTCTTCCATACTTCTACGATATACAATGGTTACTTCTTCTACGCCTAGTCGTTTTGCACATCTTGCTGCATCCATTGCAACGTTTCCTCCACCTACGATTACGGCACGTTTTGGATGTTGAATTGGAGTGTCTGCATCTTCTTTATAAGCTTTCATCAAGTTACAACGTGTTAAAAATTCATTTGCAGAATATACACCTTTTAAGTTTTCTCCCGGCATATTCATGAAGTTTGGAAGTCCTGCTCCACTTCCAATAAATACAGATTCATATCCATCTTCAAATAAATCATCCACTGATTCTGTTCTTCCAATAACAGTATTTGTTTGGATATCCACACCCATTTCCTTTAATCCATTGATTTCGTGCTGAACGATTTCTTTTGGTAAACGGAACTCGGGAATTCCATACATTAAAACTCCACCTGCAACATGTAACGCTTCAAATACAGATACTTGATATCCTTTTTTTGCTAAATCTCCTGCACATGTCAACCCAGCTGGTCCTGCTCCTACAATCGCCACTTTATGTCCATTGCTTGGTTGTTTTTCTGGTGCATCCTTAACATGTTCTCTATGCCAATCTGCCACAAAACGTTCCAATCTTCCAATCGCAACTGCTTCCCCTTTGACTCCACGAACACATTTGCTTTCACATTGTGTTTCTTGTGGACAAACTCTACCACACACTGCTGGCAAAGAACTTGTTTGGTGAATGATTTGATATGCTTTTTCAAATTCACCATTTTTCACTTGTTCAATAAAATCAGGAATATTTACAGATACTGGGCATCCACTTATACATGGTTTAGTAGGACAATGAAGACATCTCTGAGCTTCCTCCATTGCTTGTTCCTTTGTATATCCTAGTGCTACTTCCTCAAAATTATTTTTTCTAACATCCCCATCCTGTGTTGGCATAGGTACTTTTGTCATTGACATATTTGGCATATTAAGCGACCTCCTTTTTGAATAAATTACAATGTTCTTCACGTTTTTCTTGTTCAAATATACGATATGTTTGAGAACGTGAAATAACTTCATCAAAATCGACTAAATGTCCATCAAAATCAGGTCCATCTACACATGCAAATTTAGTTTCTCCTCCAACACTTAAACGACAACCTCCGCACATTCCAGTTCCATCAATCATAATTGGATTCATACTTACTACTGTTTTTATGTCATATTTTTTTGTTAACAAACAAACAAATTTCATCATCACTAATGGTCCAATTGCAATGACTTCATCAAATTCTTCACCATTTTGAATCAATTCTTCTAATTTATTAGTAACTAATCCTTTTTCTCCTGCACTTCCATCATCACTCATCATATACGCATGATGACTTACTTCTTCAAATTCTTTTTCAAGAATGACTAGGTCTTTATTTCTAAATCCTGTAATGACAGTTACCTCTGCACCATTTTCATATAATGCTTTGGCAGTTGGATAAGCAATGGCACATCCAACTCCACCACCAATGACACACACTTTTTTTAAACCTTCAATTTCAGATGGTCTTCCTAAAGGACCAACGAAATCTAATATTTCATCCCCTGCATTTAGTTCATTCAACATCATTGTTGTTTGCCCTACAATTTGGAAAATAATCGTGATTGTTCCTTTATTACGATCATAATCCGCAATGGTCAAAGGAATTCTTTCTCCGTTTTCCCTAACACGAAGAATAATAAATTGACCTGCTAATGCTTTTTTCGCTACTTTAGGTGCTTCCACAACCATTTTTGTAACGGTTGGATTTAATATTTCTTTTTCTAATATTTTGTACATATCTTTTCCTCCTATAACTTTATCCAATATATGCATGTAATTTTGTCATCAATAAAAAAAGTTCATCTACAGGGATTTGACCAGGTGCACTTTGATTTTTCATTGAAGCAAAGGTAATTGCAGATTGATAATATTCACCACAAATTCTAGATATTTCACCTACCTCTCCCATCGCAATTCCAACAACAGGACAGTTAATTTGTGTCTGTTGCACCTCATATATCGTATTCATAAAATTTAAAACATCATTTTTGTTATGCGGCATTACTGCAATTTTCACAATATCCGCATCCATTGTTTGCATATTTACAAGCTTTTCTTCAACTATATCGCTAGATTCTGTAGTTAGAAAATTATGATGACTAATAACCACCTTAACATTCATTTCATGAGCCAATTTAATCAATTTTTCTAAATTGTTATAATCTAATGAATATTCTAAATCAATCATATCCACACATCCACTTGAAATTAAATTTTCATATAAATGAACATACTCATTCTGATCAATTTCAGCAGTTCCACCTTCTTGTAATGTTCGAAATGTAACTAATAATACTTTTTCATTAATTCCATAATATATTTTTTTTACTATATCCAATACTTTTTCTTCATTATAAAAGTCTTTAAAACAATCAATTCGCCATTCAATGATATCTATATTATGTTTTTTAGATTCTATTAATTCTGCTTCTATTTCCTCTTTTGTTTTCCCTGTAAAAGGAACACAAATTTTAGGAATTCCTTTATTTAAAACTATATTTTTTATTTGGACCGTATGCATTTTAATACCTCCATAACATTATTATTTAATGATACACTATTCAAAATAAAAATGAAATACATTTTTCAATAATACTACTTGTTATTTTATAAAAAAAAAGATATTCTATATATAATGTTATAGAAAGAAGTTGAGTAAATATGCGTTATGGTTTGATTGGAGAAAAACTAGGTCATAGTTTTTCTAAAGAAATTCATGAACAAATTGCCAATTACACATATGATTTAATTCCATTATCCAAACAAGAATTTCCTATTTTTATGCAAGAACGTAATTTCAATGCTTTAAATGTTACTATTCCTTATAAAAAAGATGTCATTCCTTATTTAGATCATATTGATCCATTTGCAAAAGAAATTGGCGCTGTAAATACTATTGTAAATATAGATAATCAATTAATTGGATATAATACTGACTTTTATGGATTTCAATATATGTTGGAACAACATAATATCCAAGTGAAAAATAAAAAGGTTGTAGTACTTGGAAATGGTGGAGCATCTTGTGCAATCCAAGCGGTACTAAAACATAAGAAAGCAAAAGAAATCGTTGTAGTGAATCGCACAAAATATGAAAATACCATATCTTATGATGAATGTTATCAATACCACACAGATGCCCAAATTATTGTAAATACAACGCCAGTTGGAATGTATCCAAATATCAATAACACTCCCATCCAGCTAGCTTCTTTTCCTAAATGTGAAGCGGTTTTAGATGTTATATATAATCCTATTTTTACTAGTCTATGTATCGCTGCAAAAAATGCCAATATCACTTATGTAGGAGGATTAGAAATGTTGATTGCTCAGGCAAAGCAAAGCATTGAACATTTCACTGGTAAATCTCTTCCAACTTCCATCATTGGTGAGGTATATCATAAAATGTTACAAGAACATTTTAATATTGTTTTAATCGGTATGCCTAGTGCAGGAAAAACAACCATTGGGAAACAGCTAGCTTCTTTACTTTGCAAAGATTTTGTTGATACAGATGAAGAAATTATAAGAAGCACGAAGAAAACAATTCCTGCTATATTTGAAGAACAACAAGAAGAAGGTTTCCGTAAAATAGAATCAACGATCATTTCTCAAATATCTGTTCAAAAAAACACTGTGATTTCTACAGGTGGCGGAGTTATAAAGAAAAAAGAAAATATTGATGCTTTATCAAAAAATGGTATTTTTGTATTTATTGATCGTCCATTAGAAATGCTACTTACGAATGATTCTAATCGCCCTTTATCTAATAGTTTAGAAAATTTAACAAATTTATATCACGAACGTATGCCTTTATATAAAAAATATGCAGATATAGTTGTTACAAATCATGGTTCTATTCAAGAATGTGTAAATCAGATTATCCAAGCCTTTCATACTCTATAGCAGAGTATACAATATTCTTTACGATTATAGACAAACACCCAAAATTTTAGATTTATCTTTATCTAAATTCTGGGTGTTTTTTAAGTAGTCTTTTTTCTTTATATCAAACAAATTTTAAAGTTCTGGAACAAATTCAGTATTTTCATTTAATTCACATAAAAAATTTGATATTAATTCAATACAAGCTTCTATATCTCTATAGTCTGCCATTTCAATTGATGAATGCATATAACGCAATGGAAGAGAAACTAAACAAATAGGTACTCCTTGATTTGATAAAAGAACTGTATCTCCATCTGTATATGTAAATGAAGGGTATACTTCCCATTGATAAGCAATATCATGTTGTTTTGCAATTTCCTCCATTTTTTTATTCATGTTTTTATTTACTGTACTACTATGACATAATACAGCTCCTTTTCCAAGTGAAATATCTCCATTTTCACCGTCATGTGCTCCTAAATAATCTGTTGCAAAAGTTACATCTACTATAATTGCACAATCTGGCTTATGGTTCGTAGCAGCATGAAAAGCTCCTCTTCGTGTAGTTTCCTCTCCAGTTGTGGTAGTTGCATACATACCAATCTTACATCCTTTTTCTTTTGCACGACGAATAGCTTCTAAAATAATAAATGCTCCTCCTCGATCATCAATAGCTCTTGCAGCGATTCTTTCATTTTGTAATTCTTTCCAAGAGGTAGATGCGCAAACACTAGAACCAATTGATACAAGTTTTTCAGCTTCTTCTTTACAGTCGCATCCAATATCGATACGTAAATCAGAACAAGCCACTTTTTCTTTTGTTTCTATAGATGAATTCGTCATTACAACCCCGTCAACAATATTATCTCCAATAATTTGAACATGTGTTCCTAAATATAATACAGGTCGTACTCCTCCCGATTTTGTTATTCCTATCGTACCATCTGGATAAATACGATTTACATAAAACCCAATCTCATCTATATGTCCACATAACAATACTTTAAATCCACTATTTTTATTAATAATACTTGTTAAACTACCGCTATTGTCAATCTTAAATTCATCCACAACATCTTCCATATATTGTTTTACTTTACCTTGAATCATTTCTTCATGCCCACTTACTGATGGGCATTCTAGTAAGCTTTTAAAAAACTCTTTATTCATATTTATCATCCTTCCTTTTTAATATTGTACAATCAAGAAAATATGCAATTCCTACACCTAAACTATACCATATTAGGTCTTCAAATAAAAATCCTGTACCTAATAAATAATAAAGAAGAGTAGTTCGCAAATAAACAAGCCATTGAAACTGCAATAATTGTGATAATTCAATGCCGTAACATACTATAAGAGAAATCCATAGCACCGTTATATTCTGCTTCTTTATAAACAAGAAAGCACATATAAAATACATCATTACTGCCCATAAAATATCCCCTATATACGTAGGAACCTTTTGAAAAAGGCAAACATTTGATCTACTTAACAATCCACATATCATTACAATTCCAATCATTAATATAATTTTTTTTCGACTTCTTTTCATAATTTATACCTACTTATAAAAGTATATCACAAGAACAAAGCTATGTTCTATAAAACTTTTTTGAGTATTTTTAAACATAAAATAATCTTATAGTTTAATTTTTAATATTCACTTATGCGATTAATACATTCTTATGATTCCACATGAATAGAAACTTTTTCATTTTCAAAAAATTCCATATCAAATAACTTGATTGATTTCGTTATACCATTCACTTTTTTTGTATCATACACTATTTCCTCTTTATTTAAAATTTATTACAAATTCATCATTACTTAAATTTAATGATGTAGAATACATTTGATTTTGGATTCTGCCTTTTCATATAAATCTACAAGTCAATTTACTCTATACATATGTTAGTTGTTTTACTCAATGCAGTTCATACGCAGATATCGTAAATCCTATCAATAAGAAAACCCCTATAATCATCAACACTTTATAAATAGTAGAGAAAATCTTATTTGTTTTTTCTTCTTTTACAAACTGTTCAATTTTCTGCTTTTCTTGTATTGTATATGTTCCATGATAAATTGAATGCGATATTCCATTTGAAACCAGTAATTGATAACCGTATTTTTTCTCGATTATCCGTTTTCCATGATATAGTTGTCCTTGTTCATCCACAATATCGAATCCATCTGTATGAAATAAAACTTCAAAAAACGTATCTTTAAATATTTTTTTTGAAGAAATAATATATATCATATAAACAAGAAGAATAAGAGTCATAATAAACGGGGAATATTGAATCATTTGTATGTACTTGCTTGCAGCCATAAAATCAAACGAATACATGCTTGTAGTTGCATTCCATGATAATATGAAATCAATATAACCAAATATACCAATAAGCCCTAAAGCTATGTGTTTTTCTTTATATCTTTTATGTTCATATACTTGATCACAAATCACATGAATAGTATTTGAATTATATTGCTTTTTCTTTAACTGAGTCATGTTCATACCTTGTTCACATAAAAACTTTTCTTCTCGCCTACATGCGGGTAATTGCCCTCCATGTTCCCATAAATAAATGGATAATTGTTTGGCATTCTCCATATCACCCATTTTTTTATAACAATAACTTTGAAGACTCCAACAAACACATTTTTCGTAAGTAGTTTTACAATTTAATTTTTGTAATTTTTCAAGTGCTAAATTATATTCAGCTTCCATAATCATATTTTCAATTTGAAGAAATTTTTGTCTTTTATAAATACTATTAAATTTCTTATAAGCACTTCTACATGCTGCTTGATCTTTATTTTTGAAAGCAACATTATATTCTAGATTTGTTGTCAATTGTCGATAAGTAACATTTTTCTTTCCTGACCACTCTCTTTGAAGAAACATTCTAGCATCGTCGTAACGTTCATTGACCATCAATGCTTTTACATATTGTTCTTCTAAGAAGAATCGAATTAATTTTTTATAATGTTTAATACATTCATCACAATCATCCAAACATTCCTTTGTCACTTTTAAATAGCTTATACAATCACAATTTTTATATACTAAATTTTCTAATTCCAAAAAAATGATGCGTAACTGTTTTGAAATTGTGATCGTAGTATTTAAAATAAGTAAAACAACAATGATAAAATACCCATAATTATATAAATCATTATTTAATAAATCAAAGCCAATACCCGTAATTATATATAACAGTATACTTCCTACTGCCTTAACAAAAGATTTTAATCGAATACTTATATTTCTTTTATCTAGCTTTACTAACCATGTCTTTGTATCCATATACAACTCTCCTTCTTTTTTTGAAAACATTATAGCATAAACAAATACTATAAAATAGGTTTATCATATATGTAGTTTCTATATGTGTCAGCTTTTATATACTGATAATAAGTAAAAATAGAGTATTGATTTTGGAACCGAACTTTGAAAATCAAATCTAAATTTTAACAATAAATGATCATATTTTTCATAACATAAAATAGTTGTAAATTAGAAAAAATAATTCTTAAATATTTGTAAAAAACTTGTTGGATCGTAATAAAAAATTTCTAGATACTAAACCTCGTATGTCATTATATAATTTCCGTTATAAGAAATTAAAAAGCAAATCAAGATATTTCTATCCTTTACGATATATATAGCGTCTTTTAGCTTCATATAAAAATGAGATGGTTTATTCCATCTCGCAAAAAGTCTAACTTTGAAGAGTTCTCTCTTCCTCTCATAAAAACTTTTATATTTTTTCTATGATACAAATTTACATTAATCAAAATAAAATATGTCTTCAAATTTTTTGTCTAAAGCAATACATAAAATTAATGCCAATTTAGCAGTTGGATTAAATTGTCCTGTTTCAATAGAACTGATCGTATTTCTAGATACTCCTACAAGTTTTGCAAGTGCAGTTTGTGATAAATGTTTTTCTGCACGTATTTCTTTTAAATTGTTTTTTAAAATTAAGCCATCATTTGCATTCATTTATTAATCTCCAAATAGCTAAAACAAGCACACTGATCATTAAAATATCCATGATTAAATATTTCTTTTTCTTTAAAAAATAAAACATACAAGATAATTTAACAACTATAAAAATAATAATTAAAGAAACAAGTAAGCCTGTTAAAGAAATCGCTTTTGAGCCAATATTAATTGTTCCACTAATTATATTCATATAATTAAAAATATTTAGTAAAAGGATAAAATAAAAAATGAGTGACGATGCAATATGATCTGATTTATCTTTATTCATAGTTTCTAGTT
>RCNI01000339.1_pt1 | contig 32701 bp, 22 predicted proteins | sample 2041151 | NCBI WGS metagenome assembly RCNI01 (sample SAMN09708214, study PRJNA481090) | feces metagenome | isolation source: feces | place: Antarctica: Albino Rookery
GTAAGCATCCAAAATTGGCGTATTGACTAGTATTGCTCTTTCCCATACCTTCGTGCTAAACTTAAAACTTTAAAGATTATGTTTAGCGAAAAAGACTTTGAAAGGCTGTGGTTCCTCTACAAAACCGAGGGCGAACCCAAAGGAGTTTCCATCAACTCATTCTGTATTGGCAACAATATTCCATACACGGCATTCTATGACTGGTTCAAGAAGACACAGAAGAAGGTTGTACCTGTAGAGGTGGAAGGTATTCCGGAAGAGTTGATAGGTAATGAAGAACAGGATGTTACTAAAGAGAATCCCAAACCTCCAACTCCCCATAAAGGAAGCATTATGGTAACGATAAGAACCCGTGAAGGCTTGTGTATACAGAAGAAAGGCTTAGACTATCAGGGGCTGAAAACACTGGTGGAGAAACTGGAGGGCTTATGCTGAGCATCAACGGCCTTCACAATTTCTACTACCTTCCTGAGCTTCACGATATGAGATGCAAGGCTCAGCGTATATGTGAGATAATCCGCGGCAGATATCACCGAGATCCGCTGAACGGAGACGTTTACATGTTCATGTCGAAAGACCATCGTAAGGTTCGTATGATACACTATGAGCGCAATGCCTACTACCTTCATGAGAAATCCTTCATTAAGGGTTATAAGTTCATGAAAATAGAGCGTAAGGACGATGTGACAGTGTATAAGATAGACTGGAAAGACCTGGTCACGATACTTGAAACTCCGGTGATAACGAGCATAAGGATTTAATCATAAAACTCTGAAAATTAGCAATAAAAGTTCTCCCAATATTTGTATATCCCATTGAAAATGAGTATTTTTACATAAAATTTAGAGAACATGGAACTGGAAGAACTCATAGAAAATACACTCAGACGCAAGCATCTTGAAGAGATGATGGACAGACCTGAAAGGGAGCATACGCCTCTTGAAGGTATGGATAATGAGCAGATAAAGAGGTTCGCCCTGTTCCTGTTTGAGGAGAATCAGAACAAGAGCAAGCAGCTTGATGAAATGATAGCACGACTTGATGAAATAGGAAAAGACCTGAAGGAAGCCAATAAGAAAATAGACTCCCTTACACATGCCCTGCTTAAGGCAAACAGCAAGGCTGAGAAGGTTGTTCTTGAATACAAGCTTCGAGATAAGGAATACAAAAAGCTTGAGAAGAAGCATAATGCCCTTGTCGAGCGTCTTTCACTTATGAACGCCCAAACATACGCTTCATCCAAAAGCCTCAAAGGCATTGACCGCAAAAAGGCCGTAAAAGGAAAGCATGATGACAAGGACGATTTTGACGGAACTCCCACTTCTCCGACAACTGAAGTTCCACAGTCAGACCCTGCCGCATCATGCGGCACGCAGGATACTCCGGTCGCTCCTCTTTCCAAGGAAAGGCCGTATAGAAAAGGCATGACATACAATAAGGCTTGTGTCGGCACTCCGATAATACATAAGTCCGATTATACAATGCTCCCTAAGGGTTCTGTAGTGATATCATCAAGCTACAGAAAAATCAGAAACATCGTCAGCCACATTGAGGAACATCACTTTGAGGTGCTCAAGGTAAAGCATGCCGACGGCAGGATTGAAAGCATGTTCCTTCCCATGAAGGATGACGCCCGGGCTGACATCTACAATGAGATAGTACCGGGTACAAGCATTACGGCAAACATGCTCTCGTATCTTATGTTCAACCGCTTCCAGATGTCGACACCTGCATACAGGGAGGCAAAGAACCGTCTGTCGGATATGGACTGGAACACTTCTGTGCAGAACCTGCTGAACTGGGCCGACAAAGGTGCCATGCAGCTCAACAAGCTGATACCTGCCCTCAAGAAGATAGCCCTTCAGGACGGTGCCAACGTGAATGTGGACGAGACATGGCTTCGTTACCGGAGTTACGACTGTAAGCGCAAGACGTACATGTGGTGTCTTGTAAACAGGAAAGCCCGTATAGTCATATTCTTCTACGAAGATACAACTGACAAGGACGGTGTACGGAAACATGGAGGAAGAAACCGGAACGCACTGAAGGATTTTCTTGGCGACTCTAAAATCAAGTCACTGCAGAGCGACGGCTACAACGTCTACATGTATCTTGATGACGAACTCATGGATGTGGAGCATATCTGCTGTCTGGCTCATGCAAGGGCAAAGTTCAAGTACGCCTACGACCAGGGAAGTCTGCAGGCAAGAATCTTCCTTGAGCTGATAGCAAGATTATACGGCATGGAAGAGACTTACCGCCGGGAAAAACTTACTGCAGACGAGATTTACCGCAGAAGGAACAGTAAGGAAACGACGGATGTCATAGAGAAGATAAGGACAGAGCTTTATGATCTGCTGGCAAATCCGGATGAGAGCCGAAGCGAACTTATGGGCAAGGCCCTTAACTATCTGAAGAACTTCTGGAATCAGATCTTCGCCTACAGAAATGACGGTGAATACTCCATAGACAATATGGCGGCGGAAAGGGAGATAAGACCGATTACTGTACAACGAAAGAACAGCCTGTTCTTCGGAAGTGTGAAGGGTATACAGAACTCCGCAATCTATAATACCTTCATAGAAACCTGCAAACAGGCGGGAGTCTCCTTCAGGGATTACTTCTGCAGGCTGCTCAGGGAATTAAAAAAGGGAAGAACGGATTACGAAAACCTTCTTCCCATGACAATATGCAAATAATAATCGTTAAATTTGTGGACTCTTTTTTAGACGGGTGCCGGCTGGCACCCGTCTAAAAGGGGGTACCCTAAAATTGGAAGCTTACACCCAATTATGTAATACATGTAATGGTTTGTGCATTACTTTATATGTTAGGGCTTTCTATTGGTTCTAATCATTTTCTGGTGGCAAACTTCAGCCATTTCTGTGGGCAGGCTGCATTCATTGCTTTTATGAGTCTGCTAGGTAGTTTGTTGGCCTCTTGGTTTGTATTTCACTTGTTTTTTAATAAGAGTAATAGAGCATGAAAGGAAGTTTGATTATTTTCGCCTGCTTTGTATTGGGTTGTTTGAGCGGATTATATAAAGAAGATATATCTTTTGACCCTCATCAGGTTTCAATTTGCATTCTGTATGTGTTAATGCTTTTTATTGGAATAAGTCTGGGCAGTAATCGTGAAGTGGCTCAGTTTCCATCAAAGTTTACCCCTAAGATGTTGTTGGTTCCTATGGCTACTGTAGGTGGAACGTTTTTATTCTCGGCTTTGGCCGGTTTGCTGTTGAGCCAATGGAGTATTTTTGACTGTATGGCTGTTGGCAGTGGTTTTGCCTATTATTCTTTATCATCAGTGTTGATTACTCAGCTCAAAGAGCCTAGTTTGGGAGTACAACTTGCTACAGAACTGGGAACGATAGCTTTGTTGGCTAATATTTTTCGTGAGATGACGGCTTTGTTGGGAGCACCAATTATTTGTCGCTTGTTTGGGCGTTTTGCACCAATATCAGCTGCAGGAGTAACTTCCACCGATTTGTTGTTGCCTTCTATTGCTAAATATTCAGGACAAGATATGATGCCAATAGCTATTATGCATGGTTTGCTGATTAATATCAGTGTCCCGTTTTTTGTGTCTTTTTTCTGCCGTATGTAAAAAATAATATATATGACATGGAGAAAGCGTCGGAATGTTTGTAAAAGGTTGTTTAATTTTTTATAGAGCATTTCGACGCTTTCGTTTTTAACCGTATGCGAAATTGTCTGGAAAGAATATGCAGTGCCAGTAGAAATATTATCGCTGAGTAGAGGTCTTGACAGAACTATCTGTGCGAAGTGTATAAAACAGATTTGATGTTAGAGAAGAAAGACTGATGTTTAGCTTGAAGAGAAAAAAGAAGTTCGATTGAGCCAATATATAGGAAAGATAATGACAAATTTAAATAAAAAAAGCAATGAAGCGTGATTTCTTGTTTAAAGAAGTAGCCATTCTTTTTTTTATTGTTACTTTTACACCCTCAAATTATACGTTGTGGATTAAATAATGGAAAATATAGTGTTTCGCATTATGAGACGTTTGAAAGTATAATTTGGATAATGGTTTGCAAAATATGTTTTGCCGGCCTATAGGAATAATCTTTTAATTTAATAAATATGAATAAAACAGTAATGTTTCTTTGGCTTGGATGCCTCGCTGCTCCGCTGATGGCCGATGTAGAACCTTTGGGAGGTTTTTATTATGGTGACATGCCTGAACCTTCGGGTTGGGAATGGCAGAGCGTTGATTCGTTGGCATACAACAAGCAGCAACCACATGCATGGTTTTTCTCTTTTGGCAGTGAAGAAAGCGCACGTAAGGTACTTCCGGAAAACAGTGAATATTGGCAGAATCTGAATGGGGAATGGCAATTTCATTGGGCACCGAATCCTAGTGAGCGACCGAAAAATTTTGTAGTTCCTTCATTCGATGCTAGTTCCTGGGATAAAGTACAGGTGCCTATGAACTGGAATATCGAAGGAATTCAGAAAGACGGTTCTTTGAAATGGGGGGTGCCTATCTATTCTAACCAACGAGTTATTTTTGCACATAAGAGAGAGGTGGGCGACTGGAAGAAGGGAGTAATGCGCATTCCTCCTACTGATTGGCCTACTTATAAGCATCGTAATGAAGTGGGATCTTACCGTCGTACTTTCACTGTACCTGCCAATTGGGATGGACGAAAGGTCTATATCAATTTTGATGGAGTAGATTCTTTCTTCTATTTGTATATTAATGGAAAATATGTAGGATTCTCTAAGAACTCCCGTAATTTGGCTCAGTTTGACATCACTAAGTATCTGGTGGAAGGTGAGAATGTGGTAGCTGTAGAAGTTTATCGTAACAGTGATGGTTCTTTCTTGGAATCACAGGATATGTTCCGTCTGCCAGGTATCTATCGCGATGTATATCTGACCTCCAAGCCACAGGTGCAGGTACGTGATGTGGTGGCTATTCCTGATTACGATGACAGTTACCGCAAGGCATCATTGGGTATTACTACTTATGTGAACAATCTTAGCAAGAAAAAGGCTAAGGGTTACACTCTTTCTTATTCTCTTTATGAGAATGAATTGTACGGCGATGCCAACAAACTGGTGGAAGGAGTGAAAGTGAATTATGAACTGCCGGAACTGGTAGCAGGTAAGGAGGGGGAAGTGCGTGTGACTCTGGATGCAGGTGACAAGGTGAAACCTTGGAATGCAGAAAAACCTTATCGTTATGTATTGGTAGGACAGCTCAAGGATAAGAAGGGGCGTGTGGTGGAAACTTATTCTACTACCGTAGGTTTCCGAGAAATTGAAATCAAAGACACTCCGGCATCACAGGATGAGTTCGGACTGGCAGGACGTTATTATTATTTGAACGGACAACCTATCAAGATGAAAGGGGTAAACCGTCATGAAACCAATCCTGAACGCGGACATGCCATTACTCGTGAATGGATGGAGAAAGAAGTGATGATGATGAAGCGAGGTAACATTAACCATGTGCGTAACTCGCATTATCCTTGTAACCCGTATTGGTATTATCTTTGCGACAAATATGGTATCTATCTGGAAGATGAGGCCAACATTGAAAGTCACCAATACTATTATGGAAAGGAAAGTACTTCTCATCCGGTAGAGTGGAAGAATGCACACGTAGCACGTAACATGGAAATGGTACATGCTACCGTAAATCATCCTTCAGTGTGTATCTGGAGTTTGGGTAACGAAGCTGGTCCAGGAAAGAACTTTGTGGCCGCTTATGAAGCGATCAAAAAATTTGATACGAGCCGTCCGGTGCAGTACGAACGCAACAATGATATTGTAGATATGGGGTCAAACCAGTATCCTCCTATCTCTTGGGTGCAAGGAGCTGTTACTGGTCAATATAACATAAAGTATCCTTATCACATTTCAGAGTATGCACACTCCATGGGTAATGCCTGCGGTAACTTGATTGATTATTGGAATGCTATGGAAAGCACCAACTTCTTTATGGGAGGAGCTATCTGGGATTGGGTTGACCAGTCTATGTATTATTACGACAAGAAGACCGGTGAGAAGTTCTGGGCATACGGTGGTGACTTTGGAGATAATCCTAATGATGGTATGTTTTGCATGAATGGTGTGATGCGTCCAGACCTTTCTCCAAAGGCACAATATTATGAAGTGAAGAAAGTGTATCAGAATGTGGGTGTGAAAATGCTGGACATGAAGCAAGGTAAGGTAGAAATCTTCAATAAGAATTATTTCACTCCACTGTTTGATTATGAAATAGTATGGTCGTTGTATCAAGACGGTGTCTGCATTGAAAAGAGCCAGCCGGTAATGGGACCGCGTATGGTACTCGGACCTAGAGGCAAGCAGGTTTACACCTTGCCGTATGACTATGCTAAGCTGGACCCTCAGAGCGAATATTTCGTGAAGGTGCAATTCTTGTTAAATCAAGACCAGCCATGGGCAGAAAAAGGTTATGTGCAGATGGAAGAACAACTGGCTGTTAAAGCTGCCCAAGGTTTCCAGTCTGTTGCAGAAGTGGCTGCCGGAAAGAAAATTTCAAGAACAGAAGAAGAAGGTAAAGTAGTATTGACTGGTGATGGATTTGTTGCTAAGTTTGATACTAAGACAGGCTCTATCTATAGTCTTTCTTATGGAGGTAATACTATTATTAAAGAAGGTGAAGGCCCGAAACTCAATTGCTTCCGTGCTCCTACCGACAATGACAACTGGGCTGCTCAAACTTGGGCTCAGCTGGGGCTTTATAATCTACAGCATAGAGTGTTGGATTATAATTGGGTAGAAAAGAAAGACGGAAGTGTCTTGTTGTCGTTTGCTGTAGAAAGTCAGGCTCCGTATGCAGGTCTCCTTAAGCAGGCTGGTACTGTAGGCCGTAAGCCAGATGGCGTTTATCAGCTGATAGACCAGAAAGACCATCCGTTTGGTCCTAGCGACTTCAAGTTTACCACTAATCAGATTTGGACCATTTATCCAGATGGTTCTATTGAACTTCAGAGTGCAATTTCTTCCAACAAGCCTTCTGCCGATTTGGCCCGTTTAGGTTATGCAATGGAACTGCCAACAGGCTTGAACCATTTCAATTATTATGGTCGTGGTCCTATCAATAACTACAATGACCGTAAGAGTGGACAGAATATTGAACTGCATAGTCAGAAAGTGGGCGATGAAATCATTCTTCCGAAACCGCAATCAATGGGTAACCGTGAAGAGGTGCGTTGGATGTCGCTTACTGATGAGGCTGGCCGTGGTGCTGCTTTCATTGCAGATGGACTGATGTCAGTTTCTGCACTTCCTTGGAGTCAGCTTGAAATAGCAGGTGCTGCTCATATCTATCAGTTGCCTAAGAGTACCGGTGTGCATTTGCATCTGGACGCTAAGGTAACCGGTTTGGGGGGGAACAGTTGTGGTCAAGGAGGTCCTCTTGCTCAAGACCGTGCGAAAGCCGTTGATACTAATTTCGGATTTATTATCCGTCCGTTGAATATTGGTCGTGCAATGGTTGGCCAGATTAATGAAACCACCAAAGTAGCTGCAGCTGGAGAAAAGCCGATTACAGTTTCTTGCGACCGTGAAGGTGTGCTTACCTTGTCTTCTCCTTTTGAAGGACGTACCATTATGTATGCGTTGAATGGAGAGAAGAGAGCTAAAGAATATACAGCACCGATAAATCTGCGTAATGGTGGAACTATCAAGGTTTGGTATGAAGATAATCCAATGTTGAAAATGTCTAATGATTTTGCTAAGATTGAAAATGTACCTCTTGAAGTGGTTTATGCTTCCAGTGTAGAAAATGGTGAAGGAGATGCACAGAATCTTACAGATGGCGACTTGAATTCAATCTGGCATACTATGTATTCGATTACTTTGGCAAAGTATCCACATTGGGTAGATTTTGATGCTGCTTCGGTGAAGAATATGAAAGGTTTTGTATATACTCCGCGTCAGGATGGACCTAATGGGCGTGTGAAGGCTTATGAAATATTTGTCAGCCTAGATGGTAAGAACTGGGGAGAACCAGTAGCGAAAGGCTTTTTCAAAAACTCAGGAGAAGCTCAGAAAGTAATGTTCAGCAAGTCTGTAAAGGCACGTTATATCCGTTTCCGCGCCTTGAGTGAACAGAACGGAAACGATTATGCAAGTGGTGCTGAATTTGGTTTGATAGCTGATTGATTCTGTTTTCCCTAGTAAGGAAGATTAGAAGCATGATGAGATGAGGCTTCCTGATTTGATGTATCTGTAAGGATATGAAAAACAGGAAGCTTTATTTTTTGATATAAGTCAAGTTCTTGTAAACTTTATCAGATAAATGTAGATATGATGAAATATTTTTTCTTTTTATTGTTTGTATTGTTCTATTGTTCAATAGAAGCCAGACAAAATGAATCGGCGTTGATGCCTATGCCTAATAGCATTGTGCAGGGGCAGGGTGCTTCGTTTGTGGTAAATCCTTCTAAGGTAGCTATTTATGTCAATGACTCTCAGTTGTCTTTTGCTGCAGAGAAATTGCAATCTGTGTTTTTGAATCGAATGGGAGTAGGGATACAAGTTTCGGAGTCTTCTAAGTCGGCCGTTCGTTTGTTGATAGATTCGCAGATGGAAGGTAAAGAGCATTATGTGTTGGAGATAGATAAAAAAGGATTGCTGATTAAGGGAGCTACCAGACAGGCTATCTTTTATGGAATAATGACATTAGACCAGTTGTTGTTAGGAGATGTTTGTCAGACTCAGGTTAAGAAAATTACTCCTGTTAAGATTGACGATGCACCTCGTTTCCCGTTTCGAGCATTGATGCTTGCCCCGGCCCGTCATTTTCTTCCAGTAAAGGATGTGAAATTTTATATCGACCAAATGGCTCGATATAAATACAATGCTTTGCAGTTGCATCTCACTGATGACCAAGGATGGCGTATGGAAATCAAGAAACGCCCTGAACTGGCGAGTAAGGAGCGTTACACTCAGGAGGAACTGAAAGACTTGGTGGAGTATGTGGCATTGAGAAATGTAGAAATCATTCCCGAAATAGATATTCCGGGGCATACAGCTTCTGTATTGTCTGTTTATCCGGAATTGAAATGCACTTCTGCCGACTCAATTGAAATAGAGGTGGGAAAGACGTTTAATCTGATGCTTTGTGCTGCCGAAGAGAAAGTGTATGCTGTCTATTCGGATGTGATAGTGGAAGTGGCAGATGTATTTACTTCCGATTATATTCATTTGGGAGGTGATGAATCGCATATCGACTCCAATTGGGCGAAATGTAAAGACTGCACAGAGATGATGAGGCGTGAAGGGTATCAGAAACCGTCGCAGTTGATGATTCCTTTCTTCAACCGTATTTTTTCGATGCTGAAGCAGCATGACAAGAAAGCTGTATTGTGGTGTGAACTAGATGATATCTATTATCCGGACAATGGTTACTTGTTCCCTTATCCAAAAGATGTTGTGTTGGTTAGTTGGAGATATGGTTTGACTCCTACTTGCATAGATTTGACTCATAAATATGGTAATCAGTTGATATTGGCTCCTGGTGAGTATGCCTATTTGGATTATCCGCAGTTGAAAGGTGACTTGCCGGAATTTGACAACTGGGGTATGCCAGTGACAACATTGGAAAAATGTTATCAGTTTGATCCTGGATATCAGTTAGAGAATGAAAAGCAGCAGCATCTTTTGGGTGTGATGGGTACATTGTGGGGAGAAGCCATGAAAGACATCAATCGTGTGACTTATATGACTTACCCTAGAGGATTTGCTTTGGCAGAAGCCGGATGGACGCAGATGGAGCATAGAGGATGGGAGTCTTTTAAGTCTCGTTTGTATCCTAACTTGTCAGATTTGATGAAAGAGGGGGTATTTGTCCGTGTTCCTTTTGAAATTGTGAAGAGGGATTTTCGGTAACCCGATAGTTTTATCATAAAAAATCCGTGTAGAGAGAGTTCCCCTACACGGATTTTTTATGCTTGAATGATATTAAGGTTAAGCCATCATTGCGATTAATTGGATAAACAATATCAAGAATACCATAGCAATAGGATATACAGTAGCATAAGCTACGCCAGGAATGTTGCTGTCGGTCATAGAGTCGGCGGCTGCTAGTCCTGGAGTGCTGGTCATACCTCCAGTAATGGTTCCCAGCAAGTCAAGCAGGCTGATCTTGAAAACAAGTTTGCCTACTAATGTAGCCAGTATCATTGGCACTATGGTGATGGCAGCTCCTACTCCGAAAAGTAAGAATCCGCTTTCCTGGAAGGTAGCAACCAGTGTTTTTCCGGCAGAAGTTCCTACTTCTGCCAAGAAGAGCAGAAGTCCCAGTTGGCGGAGTAGTTGGGTGGAAGGTCCGGTCATAGTCCACATAATAGGTCCTGTTTTTCCAATAGCACTCAAGAATAGGGCCATCATCAGGATGCCTCCAGTAAGCCCAGGTGAAAATGAGATGTTTCCACCAAATGAGATATTCAGTTTGCCGAACAAGACTCCTAGTACAATACCTATGGCTATCGGGAAAAAATCAGTGTCGGAGAGTTTCTTGGCATCGTTGCCCAATAGTCGTGCTACTCCTTGGATACTTTCTTTTTCTCCTACTACCATAAGTTTGTCACCAAATTTCAATTCGAGGTTGGCGGAAGGGGATAGGTCAATGCCACTTCTTCGTACACGGGTTACTGTGCAGTTAAAGTTGCGCTGAAGATTTAACTCGCGCAATTGTTTTCCTATGATATCTTTTTTGGTGAGCAGCAATGATTCAAGGCTTTGGCTATTGCTCAACGGCAATTTTCCCTCCTCACGTGAACCGAGTAATGTAGTGAGTGTCTTGAGAGATTCTTCACTTCCTACAGCTTGGATATAATCACCTTCCTGAATGACTGTATGAGCTTTTGGGATAATGATATTCTCTCCTTGTTTGATACGAGAAATGATAGCACCTGTAACGGCACGCACGTTGAGCTGCATAAGAGTATGTCCGAAAATCAAAGGATTGCTCACTTTAAACAGGCAAGTGCTTAGTTCTGGGAACTGACTTCGGCGTTCTTGCTCCAGATGTCTGGCTTCTTCCTCCAAGTTTACTTTTAGTAATTTAGGAAGCAGTTTTACAAACAAGATAACTCCAATTACCCCAAAAGGATACGCAATACCGTAGGCGATAGAAGCCAATGGCGACTGTGTGCTGTCAATAGCTACAGCTAATCCAGGAGTACTGGTCAGTGAGCCGGCAATAAGACCTACTATGCTTGGGGTGTCGATATTTAACCAATATTTCAGTCCCACTCCGGTAAGGCAGGCAGAAGCAATGATGAGCAAGGTTATCAGGATTAAAGTTTTCCCCTTGCTTCGGAAAGAACTGAAGAATCCAGGTCCAGCTTGTATACCAATGGTAAAGATGAACAATACCAATCCGAAGTTTCCAAGTTCTTTAGGGATACTGACTCCCCAATGTCCGAATGCCAGTGCTATGAAGATTACGGCAGAAACATCAAGCGAGAGTCCTGCAATTTTGATACGTCCAAGCATGAAGCCTAAGGCTACGATTAAAAATACGGAAAAGTAAGAAGATTGCAATAAGTCAAGTAGCATATAAATTAATATAAAGGGTTACAAGATTCATTTTGCAAAGATAATCCTTAGAAAGGACATTTGCAAATGATATAGTGTAACCCTCATATATCAGATTGATAGCTGTTTATGTTATTCGTCAAGCTGGCAGATATATTGATGTAGCTTTTTATAGAATGGATGTTTGGTCAAGGTAGGTACGTTCCCTAAGATAATGAGTTTCATACGCGCTCTGGTCAATGCTACGTTCATTCGGCGCAAGTCGTTGAGAAAGCCTATTTGCCCTTCTTCATTGGCTCTTACAAGACTGATGATGATGACGTCTCGTTCTTGTCCTTGGAATCCATCTACGGTATTGATGGTGATGTACGGGCGATAAGGTTTAAAGAAGGCGTCTTGCTTTACCAGCCGGCGCAAGTATTGCACTTGGGCTTTGTATGGTGAAATCAGTCCGATGTCAATCTGTTCACTTAAAAAGCGTTCTCGTCCTATTTTCTGAATGTAAGCTTTGAGTTTTTCTATGGAGAATTCGGCTTCAGCTTTATTGATGCGCCCATAGTTTTCTCCTACAAACTCTTCATTGCATTCCGTATCTTCTGTATTGATCCATTCGATTGGAGTCTCAAAATCAAGGATACTTCTGTATTTTACTTCAGGAGCAGATTTCAGCATGTCATTGTAGAACCATTCGGAAGAGAATTTCATAATCTCTTCATTCATTCGGTATTGGATTTTGAGAAGTGAAACTGCTGCTGGCTTGTTTTTTACGATACTTTGCATCAAAGTATCTCCCAATCCTCCGCGGAGTGCCTCCGGATTTTTGACTGTTGGTGGCAGCTGACAATGGTCGCCTGCAAGTATTACCCTATCGGCTTTACGTATGGCAATCCAACATGCTGCTTCTAGAGCCTGTGCTGCTTCATCGATAAACAACGTACCGAACTTCTGTCCGATGAGTAATCGGTTCGCACTTCCGGTAAGGGTACAGGCTATCACTCGTGCTTCAGAGAACAGGGCTTCGTTGATGCGTATTTCTAATTCATCGGCACGTTCTTTCAGTGAATTGATTTTGGTGCGTACAGACTCTTTATTGCTGGCATTGCGGATTTTTTGGAATAATTCACGTATGGCTTTTCGGATACTCCATAACTGAGAGTAGTCAGGGTGCGATTCAAATTTCCGCTCATAAGTGAATGAAAGCATTTTATCATTGACTCGGGTAGGATTCCCGAGTCGTAATACACTGACTCCACGGTCGGTCAGCTTTTCGCTTATCCAGTCGACAGCCATATTGCTTTGTGCGCAAACCATAACTTGGTTTTCTCGGTGAAGTGTTTCGTAGATAGCTTCTACAAGAGTGGTTGTTTTCCCTGTTCCGGGGGGGCCGTGTACGATGGCTACATCTTTAGCGTGCATTACTTTATTGATGGCTTCTTCTTGTGTGGCATTTAGCCAAGGGAAACGCACCGGTTGGAAAGAATAGACAGAAGTGGGAGTAGAGCCATGAAATATATCTCGTAGCTCGGCCAAACGATTGTTTTTGGCTGAAATAACCTGTTTCAACGCTTCAAACATCAGGCGATAGCTGGTTTCATCAAAATATAGCTGTATACCTAGATAGTCGTGATTTTGCAGTTCTGCCAATGCTTCTGTATTAGGAAGAACCACTACCATCCGGTCTTCGTCTACATAGCTCACGGTTGCGATGAATTTTAGGTAATGCAGTTTTCCGGTGGTATCTTGTTTGAAAAAACATACAGGCCGTCCATATTCAAACTGATGCTCTATTTCCTTGTCTTCGCTACGTACCACTTCAACAACCAGTTGGTTTAGTGAATTGTAGTAGCTTCTGCCTATCGACAAGGGGCACCAGCACATGCCTCTTTTAATTTTTCGTCCGATACCCATTACTTCTGTTTGCTGTTCAAATTGCGCTTTTTCATAGGCATATTCTGTTTTCAGCAGTTCATATTGATGCTGAAGGTAGAGTACTGGCGATTGTATGTGATTTTTTTCCTCTTTTTTTAAATTGTTCATATTGCAGGTAGAGAGATGGAAATAAAAAATAGTGATTATGTTCTAGTTGCAAAGGTAGAAAGTAATCGGAAAAAAGGGTAGGTAATGATTGATTAATTCATTTTGATTCATTATTTTTGTTTATAATAACTTCAATTCCATAGCAATTATGAAGAAACAAGCTGACTATATCAAACGCATAGAGATTACCGGACTTTGGGGCCGGAAGAATATCTCATGGGATTTACGTGCTGACGTTAATATCTTGAGTGGAGTAAATGGTATCGGAAAAAGTACGATTCTGAATAATTCGGTACGCAGTTTGAATGAAATGCAAGGAGGAGCATTGACAAATGGGGTGAAACCAGGAGTGTCTTTTGACTTTTCACCAAAAGATGCGACCTTTATTCATTTTGATGTGATTCGTAGCTTTGACCGTCCGTTGATAAATGGAGGGTTGTTGGAAAAGATTGGCAACCAGCATGTGAAGACAGAGTTGGACTGGCAGCTTTATCAGCTTCAGAGAAGATATTTGGACTATCAGGTAAATATAGGTAACCGTATCATAGAACTGCTGACCAGTGGAGTCATTGAAAATCAAACTAAGGCTGCCGAAGTTTCTCTTCCCAAGACAAAATTTCAAAATCTGATAGATGAATTTTTTAGCGAAACAGGAAAGAAAATCATACGCAGCAGCAATGAAATTCAGTTTGAGCAGGATGGGGATATCCTGACTCCTTATCAATTGTCATCGGGTGAAAAACAGATGCTGGTGATTCTGCTTACTGTATTGGTGCAGGACAACCAGTCGTGTGCTCTATTCATGGATGAGCCGGAAGTGTCGCTTCATGTGGAATGGCAGGAAAGATTGATATCTGTAATCCGCGGGCTGAATCCTAATGTGCAGATTATTCTTACCACTCATTCGCCTGCTGTAATAATGAATGGTTGGGTGGATGCTGTGACAGAAGTTAGTGACATTACCAAATCATATAATTATGGGAAAGCGTCTCACTGAAAACTTGTCATCTCTTTATGTAGGTGCAGCCAATAGCTTGCAGCCAAAACGCTCCAAGAAAAAGATTGTGGCTTATGTGGAAAGTTATGATGATATCTCTTTTTGGCGTTCTCTTTTGTCTGAATTTGAGGATAATACACATTACTTTGAGGTGATGTTACCTTCAAACAGCTCGCTGGCAAAAGGGAAGAAAACAGTTTTGATGAATCAGTTAGGCAGTCAGTTGGGTAGTAATATGATAGCTTGTGTAGATAGTGACTATGATTATTTGCTGCAAGGCTCTACTCATACCTCTAATTATATCAACAGTTGTCCTTATGTGCTTCAAACGTATGCTTATGCTATTGAAAACTTTCATTGTTATGCCGAAGGACTTCATGAAGTGTGTGTGACTGCCACTTTGAATGACCATTTGCTGATAGATTTTCCTGCTTATATGCAGATGTATTCCGAAATTGCTTATCCGTTATTTGTCTGGTCGGTATGGTTTTACCGTAAGCACATCTTATCAGAGTTTTCATTGCTTGATTTTTGTTCCTTTGTTAAATTAGATCAAGTAAGCACTTATCATCCTGAAAAAAGCCTGGTTATTATGGCTCGTAAGGTAGAGAGGAAACTGAAGGATTTGGAAAAGAAACATCCGGATGCTCTGAAGGAAATAGAAGCAATGAAGAAGGAATTTGTAGAGCTTGGTGTAACTCCTAAAAATACTTATATGTATATTCAGGGACACCATATTATGGATAATGTAGTGATGAGGCTGCTGGTTCCTGTTTGTACGGTGCTTAGGAGAGAGAGAGAACAGCAGATACATGACTTGGCTATGCATGATATGCAGCTGCACAACGAACTGATCAGTTACCAACGAAGTGTGGTGGGAGTGGAATTGGTGATTCATAAAAATACGAACTATAAAGACTCTCCGCAATATCAGCGTATCAGAGAGGATGTAAAGCGGATAATCCGGTCTATATAAGTATTTCAACAAGGTTGTTTGTTTCTAATGTATAAATTTAGTTTCTTTGTACTCTAAAATTATGTAATGTTAGTGTTATTATGAAACAAACCTTTGCTCCTTTTGCAAAGCCATTATATGTGATGACGAAGCCTGTGGGTGCCGTCTGTAACTTGGCTTGTGATTATTGTTATTATCTGGAGAAGTTGAATTTATATAGAGATAGTTCCAAATATGTGATGAGTGATGAACTGCTAGAGCGTTTTATTCGGGAATATATCAATTCTCAGACTATGCCTCAGGTACTTTTCACATGGCATGGTGGAGAAACATTGATGCGTCCTCTTTCTTTTTATAAGCGAGTGATGGAACTGCAACGTCAATATGCCAACGGTCGTACTATAGACAATTGTATTCAGACTAACGGGACATTGCTTACGGATGAATGGTGTGAGTTTTTTCGTGCAAATAATTGGTTGGTGGGCATTTCTATCGACGGACCTCAAGAATTTCATGATGAGTATCGCAAGAACCGGCAAGGAAAACCTTCATTTACAAAAGTGATGCACGGCATTAATCTTCTCAAAAAGCATGGCATAGAGTGGAACGCGATGGCGGTAGTCAATGATTTTAATGCGGATTACCCTCTTGACTTCTACCATTTCTTTAAAGAAATAGGTTGTAAGTATCTTCAGTTTGCTCCTATTGTAGAGAGAATCAGTCAGCATCAAGATGGTCGTCATTTGGCTACCCCGTTACAGGAGAATGAAAAACTTGCAGATTTCTGTGTCTCACCGGAGCAGTGGGGCAATTTCCTTTGTACTATTTTTGATGAATGGGTAAGAAACGATGTAGGGCAATTCTTTATTCAGATATTCGATTCTACCCTAGCTAATTGGGTAGGAGAGCAGCCGGGAGTTTGTTCAATGGCTAAGACTTGTGGACATGCTGGAGTGATGGAGTTCAATGGAGATGTGTATTCTTGCGACCACTACGTATTTCCGGAGTTTAAATTGGGTAACATTTATGAAAAGACCTTGGTGGAAATGATGTATAGCGAGCGTCAGCAGGAGTTTGGACTGGCCAAGCAACGTACTTTGCCGAAGCAGTGTAAGGAGTGTGAGTTTTTGTTTGCTTGTAACGGTGACTGTCCGAAAAACCGTTTTATGAAAACTGTAGATGGTGAGCTAGGGTTGAACTACCTTTGCAAGGGATATTATCAGTTCTTCAAGCATGTGGCTCCTTATATGGACTATATGAAAAAAGAATTGTTTGGGGAAAGACCTCCTGCCAATATTATGGAGTATTTGAAAGAACATGAATTATAATGGGGATGATGTAGAGTAGAAATTCTATATTCCACATATGTAGATTGTACAGCCGCCGTACGCAGGTTACATAACTTGAGTACGGCGGCCGATTTTTTATCTGTGGGTGGATAATCTTTTGATGTTTTCATCTCATAGAAAAGGTCTCTTTAAGACTGTTTTGCAGGAACTTCATTGCTGTTTTGCATGCCATCGCCATAATAAAAGAACTTTTTGTTTGGATGTTCAATTGCAGTAGGCATGATAGCAGGTTCAGTGCAGTTGGTTATTTTAAAGACATCCCCCTTTGAAGAAGAAAATTCAATTATACCATTTTCTTTGTCAATGATTTTATAGTTTTGCTCTTGTCCGTTTCTAGACAAGTTCAACTGCGGTAAAGGAATGTCAGTTTGTAGGGTACATGTGTTTCCGCATTCGCTTATGATTCGTATATAAGTGGTCTTGCCGTTATTTCTGTTTGCACTGACCAGAAATCCGTCTGTTGCACGCATATTTACAAATGAAGCCTCGTTCCATTGTGAAGGGATGCCGTGAAATATGCGAATAGTTTTTCCCCAGTCTTGCATATAGAAATCATGTAGGGCAGAGATAGCAGCAAAAGGAGTTTCAATGACAGGTCCTGTTTCAGCATATAGAGTGTTAGGCTTTACAAATTTATTAAGGAAAATTTCCATTTCTTTCAGAGCCTTATCTCCTTTTCCCATGCTCAGCAGTATACAGGCTTTTCCTGTGCGTGAATATCCCTGATTACCTTTCCAGCGATTTACACTTAGGCTGATTTTATCACGATTCTCTTTTTGTCCCCAATGAACCAAATAATACGGATAGATCATAAACAGATGAGAGTAATGGCGGTGATTGACATTCTCAAATTTGATGGAGTCACTTACTTTATATCCTGTTTCTTCATCGTAAGGATAGTCAACTAGATGAGCCAGAAAATCTTGCCAACGAGGAAGTTGTGGGTCATTTAGTTGATATTGATTGTTGATATCAATTAAAGTTTGTAGCCCCCAGCGTAAACTGGCTAAGTCGTAATTAGTATTTGGGCCGACATTGCTTTTTAAATATTCAGGCGATGCAGTTGCAGGCAACCTATATTTTCCATCTTTTTCTATGCGAAGATGGAAATATAGGTTGATGGCAGATTTGAGTAGAGGAAATAACTTTTCAGTCAGCTGCTCAGTTTCACCATAAGCAGTACAGTATTGCCAGTAATAGAGTAATAACCAAGTTAAGTTTCCTACTTCATATTGATTAGATTCTACCAGTTTTGGATTTAATGGAGATAGAAAATCATAAGATGAGGTACGTCCTAGGCAAGCAGCATCAGTCCATGTTTCTTGTCCTGGAATATCAGTTACATTTCGGTGCAGGTTGTCTTTATGAGCATATAAAGAATTCCAAAGAGATTCAGTCATCCATCCTAGATTGGCTTTGGTTTGCCAGGAGTAGGTCAGTTGTAAGTTTAGGTTAATCCATACGGCAGTCCAAGGAGTATCCCAGGTTGGCCATACTCCCTGTAAATCCACGATAGGTTTTCCCGGCCGTGTGGTAGATGCAAATTTATAGTACTGTGACCAATAAAAAGATTCCATGCGTGCATCAGGAAATGACAGGAAAGCAGCTTGCCGATAAAAACGGTTCCACCAATCGTGGTGTGACTCTTGCAGTTCTTTTGCAGATTTCTGGAAAGCTTTATCCAAGGTTTTTATAGCTTTCCTCATGGCATCATCTTGGTTCTTTTCAAAAGATACAGTAGCGATAATTCGCCGTTTGTCATCACTTTTTTTCTCGCGCCATGCCACAACATAAACCTTTCCGATTGTAGTCATACTGCTATCTGTGGCGAGAGCTTGTATGAGAAAGCGATTCTCTCCCTCCGTATGATATTCAGCAGGAGGATTGGCATCTCCTCGATAGTTAAGATAATTGGCTGGAGCTTGTTTGTTTAGTATATAGCGAGGACTGATAGCCTTTTGAGCGATAAAGTTCCAGTTATAGTCTTTCTCTTTTCCTTGTGCTTGAGTTTCAAAAATGATGTAGTCGTGCAATGCATGTACATAAGTGTTGAAATGGATACTTCCTTGATCGGTAGTGAATGTGCCTTTAGTTTCTGCATTATATAGGGAGAGTCTCATTTCTTCTTTCTGTACTTTGCCGACAGTAGCTAGGGTGAAATATCCAATAGGTAATCTTGCCGAATTGTAAAGGTCATAAGGCTTTCTGACTTCTGTAATGTCGCTGCGTCCTACATTCAATCGATACACATTGTCATGTAGCTTGTAAAGATTAGTTCCTAGCAGCCCGTTTCCCATAATAGCACCAGCATAATAACCAGTTTGAAGAGGACCGTCCACTTTGGGCTCTTCGGGGTCAGCGGTTAGTTTAGACCAATGCATATCATGATGAGAAAGGAAGGACTCCCAGTCCATGTCTTTTAAGAGAAGTTCTTCTGCTGGATTGTTACAAGAATGTAAAGTTGACACAGTTAGTAGGAGACAGCAGATTATAGGTGTTTTTGTGAAAAGATTCATAGATAAAGTGTTAAAAAAACAGCAGCACTACTCTGCTTTGAGTTTGCTGCTGTTTGAGAGGTTGTAATGTATGTTATTTTTTATTTTTGTATCTCAGCAAAGCCTCCAGATAATAATAGTCAGCATAAACCAGAGGTACATCTATTTCGTTGTTATGCGGAATGCTACCTACACTATGCATCAAAACAAAGTTGCAATTGCTTCCTGGTTCTGCCATGTAGGCTGGAGAAGATAATGACTCAAGGATATGTTTGGCAGCCTTGAAATATTTATCTCCATTATTTGTATATCCCGACAGTTCAATGAATGCAGAAGCCGTAATTGCAGCGGCTGATGCATCGCGTGGTATTTCTTTGAATTTTTGTGGGTCATAGTTCCAGTCAGGAGTATATCCTTCCTGCCCGGCATTGAAGTCCCAGTAAGGAACACCATCTTCAGGCATATTAGGATGAGAGAGCCAACGGTCGGCAGTTTTGATGGCTATGTCAAGGAATTCAGTTTTTTTAGTTTCTCTATAAGCCATGGTATATCCGTAAATAGCCCAAGCCTGTCCTCTAGCCCACATTGAGTTGTCGGCAAAGCCTTGGCAAGTGGCTTTGTTCAACACCTTGCCGGTCTCGTCATCATAATTTACCACATGGTAATTGCTATAATCTTCACGGAACTGGTTTTTGGCAGTTGTTTCTGCATGCTTGTTGGCGATGTCTGCATATTTTGAGATTCCTGTGACTTTAGATGCAAAATACAAAAGTTCCAGATTCATCATATTGTCAATGATAACAGGATAATGCCATTCATCTACATTGTTCCATGCTTTACGGTAGTTCCATGATTTGATGGCTCCTGTAGTTTCACTGAAGCGAGTGCAGAGCGAATTGGCCGATTCAACTAAGATTTCCTTGTATTTTTCATTGCCAGTCAGTCGGTAGGCATTTCCATAACTGCAATACATCAAGAAACCGATGTCATGATGGCTGGTTAGTTTTTTGAGGTGCTCCATTGGTTCTGTCCATCTGATTGCAGCTTCTTTCCATGAGTTGTTGTTTGTATATTCATATAGATACCATAAGCAACCAGGAAAAAATCCTTCTGTCCAGTCGTTGAGTCTGGTAGCTCTTAGCTTTCCGTTTTTGATGGTACGTGGGTAAGCTGTTGGGTGCGTGATACCTTCAATTTGTTTCGACAATTGCACTTCAGCTCTATCAAAGCCTTTTTCTACAAAAGTTGTTTCGTTTGTATTGTTATTGGTACACGAAAACAGCATGCCGGCCAATAAAAAAGAGGATAATTGGGTTAGTGTCATAAATGTTTGTTTATTAAAAATTATTTATTTGTATTCGGGTTTAATTTTTTTGCACGGACCTGACGCAATATGGTTTGCATTGAAAAGACAATGTCTGGATTTTGTGCAGCCACATCTTCTTTTTCAGAAAGGTCTTTTTTCATGTCAAACAATAAAGGAGTCTTGCTGTTTCCAGTTTCAATTTTAGGTCCCCAGGTAATCATTTTTCCTCCATCATTCGCTTCAATGAATTTCCAGTCTTTGGTACGTACAGACAAAACATGATTAGATGCCAGTTCTATCACCCATGAACGGTCTTCATGAGCTTTACCAAGCATATTTTCCAAACAACTGTAGCTGTCTGGGGCACTTCCTTGGGGGAGTTGGGCATTGATTAATTTACCCAATGAGGCCATCCAGTCAATTTGTGACATCAACACATTCGATTCACCTTTATTTTTTATGCCTTTTGGCCATCTGATGATTGCAGGTACCATTGTGCCACCCTCAAAAGCACTATATTTGTTTCCTCTATATGGTCCTGTAGGTGTATGTCCATTCAACAACTCTTCAGCTTGGTCTTGATATCCGTCGTCTACTACAGGCCCATTGTCGCTCGACAGAATGATTAGGGTATTATCTGAGAGACCAGTTTCTTTTAGTGTTTTCATTATCTCTCCCACACTCCAGTCGAACTGTGCGATAGCATCTCCACGTAGCCCCATAGATGACTTGCCACGGAAGCGTTGGTGAGGAAAGCGTGGCACATGTACATCATTTGTTGCGAAATACATGAAGAAAGGTTCATCTTTATGCTTTTTGATGTAATCTACCGCATGTGAAGTGATGGAGTCAGCTATATTTTCATCTTTCCATAGTGCCTTGCCTCCCCCTTTCATAAACCCGATACGTCCAATGCCATTGACAATAGACATATCGTGACCATGGCTGTGCTTTAAGTTATATAAAAGCTCTGGGTTATCCTTGCCGGTTGGTTCACCCGGGAAATTAGCTTTATAGCTGACATAGATAGGAGTGGAAGGGTCATAATTTGCTACCTTACCGTTTTCAATGAATACACATGGAACACGGTCGGCAGTGGCAGCCATAATATAATGGTAGTCAAATCCTAAGTCGTCCAGTGATGAAGGTAGGGGGGCGTTCCAGTCCTGGGTTCCGGTTTCTTCACCAAGTCCTAAATGCCATTTCCCGAATGCTGAGGTTGCGTAGCCGGCGTGCTTGAACATATCTGCCATTGTAAATTGTCCTGGTTTGATAATGAGTCCGGCATTTCCTGCAGCTACATCGGTGCCTTTCTTTCTCCACGCATACTCTCCAGTCAGCAGGGAATAGCGTGATGGGGTACTGGTGGCAGCTACTGTGTGTACATTGGTAAAACGTATACCTTCAGAGGCTAGCTGATTGATATGAGGTGTTTGTACGTTTTTTGCCCCATAACATTCCAGATCTCCGTATCCTAAGTCATCGGCATAGATGATGATAACGTTCGGTTGTTTTGTTTCATTGGCTCTTTTATTTTTTAGAGAGGCTTCAGAAGCATGTGCAAGACCTATTGTGATAGGGGACAGGCACGCAAGTGTTTTCAAATATAATTTCATAACTAGTTATTTATTGTTGTTTAATAATCGGATTTTTATAGGTAATTTTCCATTGGTCTTTTTTCTTTTCAGCTAGATAGATTCCAGTTTGACAGATATCAATTTTGAGATTCAGAACACGGAGTTCTTTCTTGTTCAAGTTATATACAACTGCAAATATCTTATTTTGGTATTCTATGATTTGCATATTGGAGTTGTTGGCCAATATTTTTATTTCATTTGTTTTGAAGTTTTTCAGCGACTTGGGAGTGCTTTCAGGAACGACGATATATTCGTATGAAGCATCTTTTGCTATGCCATGATCAATATAAAGTGTGGCTACCTTACCTTTTACAATACATGGTTTATAGGTTAGCATAACATCTTTCCAGTTTCCCGTCCTATCGTCAATGGAATGTACAGCATTTTGTCCATCCAGAAGGATATATCCTTTGTTTTTCAGGATGAATCGTCCGGCTTGACATTCTATCCATCGGTCTTTTTTGTCTGCATTGCATTGTTCAATGGTGGTGGCTATAGGAAGGCTGTCCGTTTTTATACCTGCACCAAGGCATATCATACAATTAGGGGTAAACGCCCACATTTTTTTAGCATGTAAATTATTTCTGTTAAGTTCCATTGCAGTTACCCCGAACATCTCTTTGGATATTCCCCCCACGAAATCGGTATGATTGCGTCGGTCGATTTTAGTTTTTTCTTGTGGGATCTTTTGATTTGATTGGTAGCAGGTAGTGCCTGGTATTTTTCTCCAGTCCCATAGTGGAAAGATATTTTCGTATTCATTTCCATGGGTATATATATATAGGTTGCTCCATCTGCCAAATAATACCCTTGTTGGTTGTTTCCATTGATTGGTTCTGTTCCAATAACTCGATTGGACGCCATTTTTACAGAGGCCATCCATTCTTTTGTGTGGTGGACGGTCATATCGGAATATGGGAAATGCTTGTTTCCTATAGGACTTTTCAGATTTCTCTTTTTTAAACTTCTGGCGCAGAACTGTATAATCAAGTATTTACAACTTGCAGCATTTTTGAAAAGCTGTCTGTTGAGGCAGTTTACATCTAGATATTTATCCCAAACCACCCAGCCATACCCCTCTTCCAATAGGTGAGTAAGAATGCTTTTCTGCTCATCGTCAAATTCTAGGTTTGTGTCTCTAAACAAGGCAAAATACAGACACATGGTACTGAGGTAGGCTAGTCCGTAGTTTCCCAACTGTTGCTGTGAACCATGCTGGTGATAACTCCAGTCTGGCTGTATGCCCTCCTTGTTGCCCGTTTCGATTTCAGATGCAATAGTATTCCTAGCGGTGATAAGTATTTCGTCATTATTGGTAAGTAAGGTGCGGATAAGCATATTTCCAGCTTTCCACACTTTATTTTGTCCGGTCATTCCAAATTTTACATGTTGGTCGAATACGATTTCAATAACTTCCTTTTGTACTTTCAGAGGAAGTTCTTCCCAAACTAGAAGGAGGGCACTTCCAAAAGTCTTTGGAATCCCCACTTGGTTATGCCACCAATTAGGTGAAATAGGATTATGTTTTGTCCACCATTGTATTGTTTTGATAATAGTATTCAACAGTTCTTTGGCTTCCTTATTTTGTTTGTTTTCCACAAGTACCTTATAATATCTGCACATTGGAAAGATTCTTTCCACATGTTCTTTGACTTTCCATCCCGAACATGTTTTGTCTTGATAATTGATATCACTCCACGAGCCGTCTGTTTGGAGAGTTGAAAGGATTTGGGTAATATCTTGAGGCGTGATGTTTTTTCGTTGGTAGAGTTCAACGATGCAGCGGTCGCTTAGTTCGTTGTCGGCAGGAAGCAAGTCAAGGCTGCGTATAAATTCTGAATTGCGGTCTTGTATATCAGATGCCAGCAAAATGTCAACATAGCGCTGTTTGATTAAACTAATCGTTTCATCAGCATTTACGTAGCCGATAGCCGATATAGTAATAATTAATGTGTATATAAATTTCTTCATATTGAATATGGCTTTTAATTTAACAGTTTATTGAATGTTTATTGTAGTTAAGAGTAACTTGCATCTTGGCATATTCCCAGTGTTTAACCCATGATTTCATTACTTTTTTAGAAATGATTTCTTTCGAACCACTTGTCTGTGCTGGAATATAAAACTAAGTTTCTGTTAGAATCGTTTGAAATTTAATAAAAACTAAAAATAAGCCATGTTCTGTTGGTTAGATAAATATGCTTTTTACTTGTTATACAAATATATATTTACATAAATCAATATGAAATTTAATTGTTCGTTATTTTTGTTTTTTGTACAAAATCATACCATAAAAGGACAAAAAAGTACAGGAACAATGGTATTGTTTTAGGGTGTATAGAGGCTTTTAATCTCTAATATCAAATTAGAAAAGTAAGCAAAAGTCAGTTGTCTTTTTGAGGGTAATCGAGGCTTAATGTAAAAATATGAATGCTCAGTAAAAGCAATAGATAAGGTATGATAGTCTCCATGATAGATCTTGACAACGATTTATCTTGGAGATTTTTTATGGAATGATGGTGTAAGATAAGGTGAAGATGAGATATTGCAAAATACTGATATATAACTAGGACAATAAATCCACCTTCAGATAAATAAAATAAGTCAAATTTGCATAAGACGAAACATATGTACAATCAGATAGCAGAGCCTCAAGCACTGGGATTTCTGATGGTGCAAATGCGTTTAGGAAAGAAAAAATCCCGGCAGATGTAGAGGAGAAGACCATCGGAAGAATGGTGACAGATGGTGGAAACTCTGCAAAATGGACAGGGGCTAATAGAATTGATATAGCTTTACATTGGCTTTACCGTGCCTGTTTGATGGAAGATGAGGCTACTTTGAAAACTACTCTTGAAAATGAAGACCTATTTCTTGTCGGATGGCTGTGCGAACATTGTGCGTCAGGGAGATGAATATTATAATATTTTCCCTGTATGGAATTGGTCTTTGATTCCAGGAGTAACGCACCTCAAACGGATACAATACCTATGACAAAGATTGATTGGAAGACTCCTAGAACAAGCCATTATGCCGGAGGCTTTTCTGATACTATGTATGATGTTTCTGCTTATTCTTATTATGATATCTATTCTCAAATCAATACAAGAGCCAATAAAAGCTGGTTCTTTTTTGACGATGAGGTAGTGTGCTTGGGGAATGTTTCTTCGCAATCGGATGATGAGGTAAAAACGTCCATTAATCAATGTATGCTTCATTCTGCTGATATCTTGTTGAATGATGGCAAGCGGATTGCTGCGTTGGAAACTGGAAAGTCGAGCCATGTGAATCCCAAATGAGTTTTCCATAATGGAGTGGGATATGTATTTCCTCAAGGGGCAATGTCTTTGTTTATAATCAAAAGCAGTCGGGAACTTGGTATGATATTAACCGAAGTAAGGAAAAAGGGCTGAAGGAACATAACATATTTACTATTGGTTTTGACTATGGTATTAAGTCCAGACATAAGTCGTATGCATACGTGGTAGTTCCTACGGTCGATTCCAGTAATGAATTGCAGCGATATTACAATCGACAGCCGGTGCGGATTGTGAAGAATACGGAGGATGTTCAGTCTGTATATCATAAAGGACTGGGTATTTGGCAGATTGTATTCTTCAAGCCCGGCACGTTGAAATGTGATGGGGTGAGATTATCTGTCGATAAGGAATGTATTGTCATGGTCAAGAATAAGAAAGAACTGTATATATCCGACCCGATGCAGCGTCAGACTATGGTGAAAATAAGGTTGAAGGTTGATTCAAAGGAACATGAAATTGTGTGTATGACAAGAAAGTTTAATCTTTGATGCTGATACAAAACAGAATGAGGATAATGATTTTAGGATTTATTGTTAAATAATTTAATCAAACAGGTAATTAATATACATTTTATAACATTTTATTCTGATTGAATGGTATCAATTAGAGAGAAAAAGAAGTTTTTTTTGCCAGTCTTATAAGGGAGAGGTGAAATCATACTGACGTTTTTAGGGGATTATATAATTATTTTTAGGGAAATATCTAATCATTTTCGCCAAAATAATTAGAAGATTGGATAAAAATATACCGACGATTTGAGTAGGATAGTCAGAAACTTTCAAATAAGTAGAGGAAAAGAGATCTTTTTTGCTCATTTTTTGTACTCTTTGGATAGAATTATAGAGCAAGGAAATATGGCCTATTTATTTGGTATATAGTGTAATAGTAAGAATTTGGAGTCGTGAGAATTCTTTCTTTGGTAGAATTTGTATTCCCGTGCGTAAACAGACGAGTCTCGGATGCTGTGTTTGCATTGTTTAACAGTTAGTGAAGTGAGGTAACGCCTGTCACTTTTTGGGGCTTACAATACCCAAAGGCATCTTTATTTGCAGGTGATGGTAAAAGTTTCTTTGCGTTTGTTCCTCTCAAGGTATGAATCGATTTCACAGACTATCTTTGGATTGAACTTTCAAGGATAGAGAGAGTAAGGAAAATACTCAAATATCCAGTTGAAATCACATCAGAATTATTACTGGATAAGGTAGATTCATAAGGCGATATAATACACATCAGATATGATTAAAATATAGGTTTGCCAGTATCTTGTGGACAAAAAAAGTATCTTGATGGATAAAAGAAGTAAAATGTTTTGAACGATTAAAGTGCTTGTAAAGCCTGTTAAACAGGCGATTGTGTATGTCATAATGATTATCGGTTTGCATTATATTATCCCTAATAAGGGGTGAAAATGTCCGAAGAAAAGGATTAGTGAAAAATTAATGATACAATATGATTTTTGAGGTTTATATTTACAGCAGTTAACGAAAAGATAGAAAATAAACAAACAAAAAGAAGAATAATAAACTGGTTAAGCTGAATTCATTTTAATAAACTTTAAATGATATTTTATGAAAAATGACCTTAAGTATTATGGCTCCTTATCAAAAGTTTTTTTAGGAGCTTCATTGGCTTTCTTTACTACTGGTATAGCTACGGCAGCAGATGCAGAGTCAATGTCTCATGCGGAAATAGTTGAAAGTCTTGCACAACAGAAAACTATTAAAGGTAAAGTGGTTGATGCTACAGGGGAAGTAGTCATTGGTGCAAATGTAGTGGTAAAAGGAACAACAAATGGAACAATTACTGATATTGACGGTAATTTTACTTTGAATGTTTCTTCTGAATGTGTACTTCAAGTCTCTTACATCGGTTTTAATACACAAGAGATTAAAGTAACTTCTTCAATGACTGATTTGGTTGTTAAATTGAAAGAAGATACAGAATTGCTAGAAGAGGTTGTGGTAGTAGGTTATGGAGTCCAGAAAAAAGTTAATTTGACAGGCTCTGTAGCTTCAGTAGACTTTGAAGAACAAGCAAAATCTCGTCCTGTGACCAATGTATCCAATGCTTTGGCTGGTATGAGTGCAGGTGTGCAGGTCATGCAGGGGTCAGGACAGCCAGGTAGTGACGGCTCATCCATTAGAATACGTGGTGTTGGAACATTGAATAGTAGTTCTCCATTGGTGCTTATTGATGGTATGGAGGGAAGCATGGACTCTGTAAACCCTCAAGATATTGAAAGTATATCTGTATTGAAGGATGCTTCTTCTTCTTCTATTTATGGTTCACGTGCTGCTGCGGGGGTTATTCTTATTACAACAAAGAAAGGAACTACGGGAAAATTGAATGTATCTTATAGTGGACGTTTCTCATATGCTCAGCCAACTAATTTGATAGAGCAGATGACAAACTATGCCGACTATATGGAATTGATTAATGAGGCTTTTGAAAATATCGGTCAGGACCGTCACTTCTCACAGTCTACAATTGATTTGTGGAGAGAAAAGTCTCTTGATCCTAATGGGGTGAATGAAAATGGAGTGCCTAATTATGTGGCATATCCTAATACCGATTGGCAGAAAGAGTTGTTCCAGCATGGTATTGTTCAAGATCATAATATTTCAGTTAATGGGGGAACTGACAAATTACGTGTCTTGATGACTGCGGGTTATTTGGACAATCCAGGTCTGGTTGAGAACACGGGTATCAAGAAATATTCTTTGCGTGCTAATATTGAAGCAAAAATCAATAAGTGGTTGATTGTAGGTACACGTACTTATGCTTCTCAAGAAGATAGGGATGCGGGTGACTTTGATAATGCTAATAATTTTTTGCGTCAGACAACTCCAGGTTTGTATCCCGAATGGAATGGAAAATACGGTTTTCCAGAAGCTCCAGAAGAAAGTGCTACAGCTAATAGTGTACTTTGGTTTTTGAATAAGGTAAATGGAGAAAAGCAGAAAACCCGTTTCAATACGACATTATATACTAGTATTACTCCGATTAAGGGGTTAATTTGGGATTTCAATTTTAACTACCAACGTTTTTGGAGGGCAGATAAGAGTTGGACAAATCCTGTAGAAAAGGTTCGTTTTAGTGATGGAGCAGTTATGTCTCCAGCCACAGATCCTTCTGAAATGACTACAAGTTTTTCTAATGAGTCTACTTTTAACTATACATTAGAGAATATTATACGATATAATACAACCATCAAGAAAGACCATGATTTGGGCGTATTGGTAGGTTATCAAGAGTTCTATTGGAAAAAGGATACCAATTCTGGTACTAAAAAAGGTTTGATAGACTCTAGTATACATACTCCAGGTTCTGCAACAGAAATGGTTAGTATAGGTGGTGGTACAACAGATAAAGCCAGCCGTTCTTTCTTTGGCCGTGTCAATTATGCATATAAATCTCGCTATCTGTTGGAAGCAAACCTTCGTTATGACGGTCATTCACGCTATGATAAGGATAGTAGATGGGGTGTTTTCCCTTCTTTCTCTGCTGGATGGAGAGTTTCAGAAGAAGCATTTATGCAGACTACCCGTAATTGGTTGGATAATTTGAAAGTTCGTCTCTCCTATGGCTCATTGGGTAATAATGGAGGTGATGATGTAGGTAATTATGAATCACAAGCTACGTATGCATTGAGTTCTTATCCTTTTGGAGGTATATTAAATTCAGGTTTGGCTATTTCGGCATTGGCTAACCCTTTCTTGGAATGGGAAACTTCTACTATGTTTAACTTTGGTGTTGATTTGAATGCTTTGCAGAATCGTTTGTCGTTCACTTTCGATGCTTTCTATAGAAAGACTACAGGTATTTTGTTTAAACCATCTATACCTTTGACTGTAGGTAACAAAGAAGCTCCTAGAAAAAACATTGCAGAAATGAGTACCCGAGGTATTGAACTTTCTTTAGGATGGAGAGATAAAATAGGACAGGTTAATTATTCTGTTTCAGGAAATTTCTCTTATACTCCTAATAAAGTGGACTATTATAAAGGTAGTTTGGAGAAAACGTATCATACAGATAGTAATGGAAACTCATATTGGACTTATTCAAATTTAGGTCAGGTTGCATCTAGTACAGGTGCTGTTGACCCTATCATTGAAGGTCATATGAAAAAAGAATACTTCTTGATTAACCCATATAAGGGTAGTGGTAAAGGATTTGCACAAGATGGAATTCACGGAGGACCTGTGGATGGTATGATTCGTACTGAAGAAGATTTGGCATGGGCTAAAGCGATGTTGGACAATGGGTATACATTGAAACCCAACAATGCAATTGCTAAAAATAAGATATGGTATGGGGATTATGTATATGCCGATGTGAATGGTGATGGTATATATGGTGGAACAGAAGACCGAGAATTCCAAAATGTTTCTTCAGACCCTAAATTTACCTTTGGTATGCAGATGTCTGCAAGTTGGAAGAATTTTGATGTGTCTATGAACTGGGCTGGACAGGCTGGATTTAAATTATATTGGGCTCCTGCTACAGGATACAATTCTCCAACAGCTCGTGTTGGAGTTGCATTGGGTAAAGATATTGCAGAAAATCATTATTTTTATAATCCAGAAAATCCAAACGATCCAAGAACAAATATCAATGCTAAATATGGTCGTTTGGTTGCATCTGAATCTGGTTATCAAAATATTGCAGCATCTTCTATCTATTTGTATAATGGAAATTATTTGAAACTTAAGAACTTGACATTTGGATATACATTCCCGACAGCATTGGTGCAGAAAGCTAATATCAGCAACCTGCGATTGTATCTTTCTATGGAAAACCTGTTCTCTATAGATAAGTATCCAGGTCAGGACCCTGAACTAGGAGCAAATCCTAAATATACATCTGTAAGACAGTTTGCATTTGGTGTTAATTTATCATTCTAAAAGAGGAAATTATGAAACGACTAAAAACAATTATTATATCAGGAGCTTTGTTGACCGCTTTTACAGCATGTCAATCTGATTTGTTAGATAGAACTCCATACGATGCGATAGCTTCTGGTAATATGTGGACCAATGAGAATTTGGCAGAAATGGGTGTGGCCAGTATCTATAAAGTATTGCGTTCTGGAAATGTTGCCGGAGACTTGTATAAGTTTGATTCTTATGGGGTTTCGGGTGAATGCCGAGACCAAGATTATTCCTTATTGAAAGGTACAACCTCTGTGACAGATGGTCAATTCTCTGGTTATTGGAAAATTAACTATGAAGGAGTGTTTAGAGCTAATGATGCAATAGTACACTTGCCTAATGCTCCAATACAGACAGCTGGTAAGAAAGAAAGACTGATTGCGGAATCTAAATTTATGCGTGCTTTCTTTTATTATAAGTTGAACATGATGTTCAAAGGTGTACCATTGTATCTTGAACCTACAGATTTGGATGGATTTACTAAAGGAAGAGATACAGAAAAAGTTGTTTGGAATCAGATTATTGCAGACTTGACAGATGCTATTAACACAGAATCTTTGCCTTTGAAGTATGCATCTGATAGTGGAGACTACGGTCATGTCACAAAGGGTGCAGCTTATGCACTTCGTGGCAAGGTGTATATGTGGTTAAAGGAATGGACTAAGGCTGAGAAAGATTTAAGAGCAGTTGAAGATTGTGGTTATGGCATTTTCAATGATGGAACTCCAGAAGCTTACAAGCATTTGTTTAAAGAGGACAATGAACGTTGTAATGAAATGATTTTCTCTTTGCAGTGTATTGGATTAAATGATTATGGAAATGACTTTTCTTTCCGTTATGGCTCTCGAGTAACCTTCGGTTCTTGCTGGAATTCATATCTGGTAAATACTGATTTCGTAGAATCGTATGAGAATAAAGATGGTAGCAAGTTTAACTGGAATGATTATATTCCTGGTTACAATGAAATGGAAACGAATGCTCGTGCTGTATATTTTTTGAGAGATAACATGACTCAGAAGGAAAAAGATAAGATGGTGATAGACCAGAAGGCTGATATGAGCAAATATTTGGATAATGGCAATGAGGAAAGAATCAAAGCTGCGTATGAAAATCGTGATCCACGATTGAAAATGACTGTGATTACTCCTTATAGTACTTATTTAGGTGCCAATAGTGCCACTGCTTATACATATACTTTGAGATGGCCTTATCGTGGATTTGATACAGCTGCTCCTTTTGATTTAAAGACTGATACAAACAATAGGTTTTATTATTTGTTCCGCAAATTTGTAGCTGAAGGAGCTACTGAGATTCCAAATAGAGGGTATTCTCCAATTGATATTCCTCTGATTAGATATGCCGATGTGGCATTGTCTGTCGCTGAATGTTTGAATGAACAAGGAAAGACTGCTGAAGCTATTGAATGGGTTAATAAAGTTCGTTCTCGTGCAGGTGTTGCTTTGTTGGGTAGTAATCAGTATACTCAAGTTTCTGGACAGGAAAATATGCGTGAACGTATTCGTAATGAACGAAGATGGGAGTTTGCTGGCGAAGGAGTTAACTTCTTTGATGAAATGCGTTGGAAAACTTGGCATGAAAGCAAGTTCTTTAAAGGTGCGGGTTTGAAGCAGATTTGGGGACAAACTCAATATTCACATTCTTGGGCAGGTGATCATTTATATACTTGGGCTATTCCACGTTCTGAAATTCAGATGAATGGAAATCTAGTTCAAAATGAAGGTTGGCCATTAGATTAATGATTATTGGTGTCTTATATTTATTAATCAACAACATTTCAGTGAATTTTACTAAAATATTGTTGTAAGACAAACATAGGAAGAGGTTATACCGTAATTGATGTATATCCTCTTCCTTTTTTATCTATTGGGATGTTATTAGGAGGGGATAACTTAAAAGACGAGGTAGATAGTTATTGTATTTGTTTTTTTGTTAATTTATATGGGATTTCATTACTGTCCACTAAAAATCGCCTATAGTTCTTTGAAATGATTGAATTACATACTATTATAAGAGATTTTAATGCGCAACGATTTGAATTCTTACCTTTATAGCCTAATCAAAGGCTATATATGAACAAGGACAAATACGTTTTCGCTCAAATGATAGGATT